>OGQR01000694.1_pt1 | contig 27122 bp, 23 predicted proteins | sample 1553271 | NCBI WGS metagenome assembly OGQR01 (sample SAMEA2579970, study PRJEB22360) | human gut metagenome | biome: human gut; feature: human-associated habitat; material: faeces | place: Denmark | collected 2008/2010 | reverse complement strand
AGGAGTCGGGCCAGCTCGTCGGGGAGTGTCGTTTCCTTTTTCATTGTAATTTAAGTATCGGGTTAATTGTTCAGGGGTCGTATTAAGTGCAATTTGCGGAGTATATCGGAGCTGTCCCCGCCCGCCACTCCGCCGCACGGAACTGTGCAGCGGAGGCGACGTACCAGTACTCGTCAGTTACGGGTCGCGGGGACCGTATGGGAAGGGCAGCGACATCGCCGAACCTAAAACTTTTACTTGAAAAAGAAACGAGGCGATGCCGCCGCCCAAAACTTTCGGCTCAGAAGATCCGGGCCTCGAAGGGCGGAATCGTTCCGTCCGTGAGGTCGCGGTTCACCTGTGCCAGCACCTCGTCGTAGGCTTCGACGTCGAAAAGGTCGAACCGACGCAGCTTGTCGGCAAAGCCGATCGTATGCAGCGTGAAGATATATCGCAGCAGTGTCTGGAATTTATGGAAACTTTCGATGAAGGCGCCGGCCTGTGCACGGTAGTCGGCATCGTCGGCAAACAGCGCCTCCACCGCGTCGGCATCCTCCTGCGTGGATGCGCGGTCGGCGGAAAGAAACGACGCGGGGCCTTTGCAGCGTTCGTAACGCTCGTAGTAGGCCGTCATGAAGATTTCCAGCGGAATATGGACGAGTGCGTATTCGTCGTCGGAGTGGAATTCGCGTTCGAGCTGCCGCTGCTCGGCGGCATTGCGGCCGACGGGCCGCATCCACCACACGAGGAATTGTTCGGGCAGCTCGGTCGACCGGACGCGGTAGTCGTGGGCCGCGAGGTATTCCTCCGAGGCGGTGGTGCGGTAACGGTATTGTTCGGGATCGTTACCCGAATTGCCGGACGGGGAGACGGATGCCGCGAGGATGCGTTCCTGAAAGGTAGACATAGGAAAAAGGGGTTGAAGGGTTAGTGATTCGCCCCTCGGCCGAATAGCCGCAAAAAAGAAAGGGGCGCGGTGTCAGCCCCTACTCGCAGGTCTTGGGAACCTTGATCCAGAAGCTGTCCTGCGCCCCAGCCGTGTCCCACCCATAAAAAGGTGGGACATAACTGGGACTGACAACTATTATACCTGAATCAAACAACCTCTTAAAAAGAGGGTCCCAAGTTTACGAGTAGGTATAAAGAGTTGTTTACCCTTTATAAGTTATGTCCGTCGGCTATGCCGAGTCGTGATAATTCCTTGAACGTAGCATCATTCTTGCTTTTTGGGGTTCGTTCATGGACAACCCGTGTTGCCCCGATACAACAAACCATTTTCAAGGGATTACCAAAACAAATATACGAATAAAATCGAGATTGCATGTCTGTTTCCTCCGATTTTTTGGAAAATCTTCGTAAATTTGTCAATATGAAGCACTCGATAGATTTTCTGCCCCAGTACATCCAGCGAGAATTGCAGGAGTTGGTAGGTCTGATTCGCGAAGAGGTGAAAGATGTCGTGATGGTTATTCTTTACGGCAGCTACGCCAAGAATACCTATGCGCGTCATGACGTACATAAGGATTATGGCGGAGGGTTGATCGAGTTTAACAGCGATTACGACCTCTTCGTCGTGACAAAAAGACGACTGGGGAGAAGCGAAGGAACGGTTGAAACGCATATTCGGGACAAATTCGCCGCAGGCAAGCAGGAGCGAGAAATCACTAAAATCCAGATCGTCAGCGAAAGCATTTCCAAACTGAATAACGCACTGTCGGAAGGACGGTATTTCTATGCGGATGTCATCAATGAGGGCGTCATGCTTTACGACACCGGAGAATATGCATTGGCGACGCCGCGGGCTCTCAACTTCGCCGAGATCAAGGAAATGGCGGCGGAATACTATGAAGAGAAGCTCTTGGACGCGACAAGGCATTTCCAGCATTTCGAGTTGGACTATTCGCATCCGGATTATAAATTCTGCGCTTTCGACCTGCATCAGGTCGCCGAGTGTTTAATCAAGGCCGTACCTCTGGTTTACGTCCTGTACGGTCACAAGGAACATGACCTTAAATTCCTGCTTAGAAAGAGCAAATGTCATACATTGGAGCTGGTAAAGGTCTTTTCACTAAATACCGAAGAAGAAAAACGGCTGTTCGATCTGCTGCGCCGCGCTTATTTGGAAGCCCGTTACAATAAAAAGAAATTCATCGTAACGAAGGCGGATATCGACGCCCTGCTGCCGAAGATCGAGCAGCTGCGCGATGCGGTCGAGCGGGTCTGCAAAGAGCGGCTGGCCTACTACGACAGCCGGATCGAGAAATAGCAGACAGACGCCATGTCTTTTGAATAACGCGAGTCGACGCCAATCGGTCGTCGGCTGCGAAAGGTGTCGCTCCACTTGTCCAAGTCCGCCGTTGCGGGCGTTCTATTTCATTTCAACGTCGATTTTCCTCCCGTCGGTTGCCGTCGGGGAAGATAGGTGCGCCCACGGTCGTCAGGCCTCCCTCTCCGCCTGCGGACGGGAAAATCATCCTCGCCGCGCTGCGGTATTTTCCCGTCGCTTCGGCGTCGGTGCGCACCTGCGATTCTTCCCGAGGCAACCGACCTGCGTTCGGGAATAAGCCCTCATAACATCATCATTTACAGTCCGCACTCGAAGATAAAGATCGAGAGTGCATAAAGACGTGAGACACACGGTAAAAACTGTCGTATGTCATGCAGACCGCACAAAAGCAATCGAAGAAGCGGCAGGGCCGCAAGGAGCCATCCGCCGCCGCCCCGGCTCCGGCGATTATTTCGGAAGAAACACCCGCCGCAGCCACCGCGGAGGCTGCCGCGCGCGACGTCGCATCGTCGCAGGCAGAGCCTGCGGTGGTACGTCTCGATCTGAATAAGATCGTCACCAGCGCGTACAATCCGCGTAAAAATATCCGCGAGGGGTCGTTGCAGGAGCTCGCCGAGAGCATCCGTCAGGTGGGCGTTTTGCAGCCGATCTGCGTGCGACCGAAGGACGAGGGCTACGAGATCGTCTACGGCGAGCGCCGTTACTGGGCGGCAGCCCTTGCCGATCTGCCCAGCATCCCGGCTTTCGTCCGTACCATGACGGATGCCGAGGCTGAAGACGCAGCGATCACGGAGAACCTTCAGCGGGAAGATGTAACGCCCCTCGAGGAGGCCGCGGCCTACAAGCGGGCTTTGGAGTCGGGCCGTCACAGCGTGGAATCGCTTGTCGGCAAATTCGGCAAGAGCGAGGCGTATATCCGCTCCCGTCTGAAGCTCAACGAACTGATCGAGGAGCTGGCGGACCTGCTCGACCGGGAGGAGATTTCGGTGGGCGTAGCCATCGAGATCGCCAAGTACGACGCCCCGATCCAGCAGGAGGTCTACCGCGAGCACTTTTCCGAGAACTGCTACGCTTCGTGGAAGAACACCCGCATCAAAGAGATCGCCAGACGGCTGTACGACCGCTACATGACCAAACTGTCGACCTACCATTTCGATAAGACCGACTGCGCGACGTGTATGCATAATACGGCCAATCAGGTGCTTTTCGCCGACTGCGACGGCACGTGCGCGGGTTGTCAGAACCGTTCCTGCATGGTCCGCAAGAACGAGGAATACCTCCTGCACCGTGCCGTGACGCTGCTTCAGGATGATCCGCGCACGGTTCTGGCCACCGACGGCACGATGCCTTCGGCCGTATCCGAAGCGTTGGAGACGAACGGCTACCATGTCGAGATGCTGGCGTATTCTTCGGGCGATTACGGGGAGGCCCCCGACGCTCCCGAGGAACCCGATCCTGCGGCGTATGAGGACGAGGAGGCGTTTGCGGCCGCAAGGGCCGCGTATGAATCGGACCTCGCAGCATTTACGGAGTTGACGCGCGAGCTGGAATATCTGATTTCGGAGGGCCGGGTACGCAAGTACGCCGTCATCGGAGCGCTCGATGTGGATATTCGCTATGCGGAGGTCGAAGAGGAGCAGAAGGAGGTGGTGCTGGACGACGGCCGCAAAGTCGTCGTGGCCGTATTGCCCGAATCGCCGATCGAGAGCCTTCAGCAGCAGGATCTCCGCAACCGTCAGACTTGCTACGAGCATATCACCTCGGATATGAAGGACCTGTTCTACGAGACCCGGATCACGAACAAGCCGTTGCAGAAGGAGGAGATACAGATGTTCTACTACGCGGTGATGAAACACCTCGGAGACGAACGCCTGCGTCAGTGCGGCATCAAATCCCGCGAGAAGTGGTGTGTGACGCCGGAGGAGCGTTTCGCGGCCGCCGGACGTCTCACCGAGAAACAGCACGCGGCCTTGCTGCGGACGTTCCTGCTGAGTTTTTTCCGGCAGAACGCACCGGATTACAACTGTACGGACGAGGTGCTCGACACGAAACTCATGTGCCGCTTCGCCGACCTGAATTTCGAGGAACAGAGCCGGGCGGTGCAGCAGAAGTATCTTTCGATCTTCGAGAAGCGTCACGACAGGTTGCAGGAGCGTATCGACGGCATCCGCGCGCAGGAGGAAGAGCGGCTGATGGCCGAGATGGAGCAGCCGGAGCCGGAGTTCGAGCCGGAAGATCTTCCGGCCGAACAGGAAGAGACGCCTGCGGCCGACGATCCGCAGCCTGCGCTGCCGACGCTGATTCCCGTGGAGCCGGAGTGCGACCCGAACATGGAGGAACGATCGTTCGACGTCGCACAGGCGGCGTGATCGGAACGGACTGAATACGTGCAACGGCCGGAGCGGATGAACCGCTCCGGCTTTATTTAGTTATCGTTATGAAGAATCAAACCATAGATACGATCGCTCCGCGTTTCGCGGAGCTGATGATCCGCAAGATCGAGGCGCTGACGGAAGACTGGCGGCAGCCGTGGATCACGGACATGACGCAGGGGCTTCCCCGCAACCTGCGCGGCACGCCTTACCGTGCAGGCAACCTGCTGCTTCTGATGATCCTGACGGAGATGGAGAAATACAGCGCCCCTGTCTTTCTGACGTTCCGGCAGGCGAAGGACGAGGGGCTGAACATCCGCAAGGGCGCATCGGCGTTTCCGGTCTATTTCTGGAAGGTGTACCTTCGTCATAAGGAGACGCGCGAGCCGATCTCTTCCGAGGAGTACGAACGGCTCACGGCGGAGCAGAAGAAATGTTACGCCGCGATTCCCGTCGTGCGCTACTATCCGGTCTTCAACATCGACCAGACCGACATGCCGCAGACACAGCCGGAGCGTTACGCACGCCTTACCGAGCATCGGAGACCGGAGGATCATTCGGACGGCCTGCGCTGCGAAGCGCTCGACCGGCTGGTCGAACGGCAGGAATGGGTCTGTCCCATCGAGCTGAAATACAGCGCGGAGGCGTTCTTTTCGCCGTCGCTCGACCGTATCGTCTGTCCGCTTAAATCGCAATTTCCGGAGGGCGCGGCCTTCTACGGAACCCTGCTGCACGAGATGACTCATAGCACGGGCGTAAAGGAGCGCCTCGGCCGCAGCTTCGGCATACGCCCCGGCGATGAGAAGTACGCCCGCGAGGAACTCGTCGCCGAGTTCACGGCGGCGCTGTGCGGCGCTACGCTGGGCTTTGCCACGACGCCGCGCGACGAGAACGCCGCCTACCTGAAACATTGGCTCGGCGCGCTGCGTCAGGAGCCGGTCTACCTGTTCGACATACTGGTCGATGTGAACCGTGCGGCCCGGATGATCTTCGAATACCTGCGAGAGGATACGACCGCAGCGGCCGAAGAACCGGCCGCTGCTGCGGCATGAGCTATCCGATATTCGGAGAGACCCTGCAATCGAACGGGTGCAGGGTTTTTCATACGAACCAAACCATAACTATTATGACGGATCGAATACATGGGTATTATACCCTCGACACGCTGCGGATGCTCAATCCGCTCTACGACTGCGAACACCGCATGACGGAACAGGACGTCGATGCGGTCAACGCGCTGCGGGCGCATATCGAATCGACACGCAGTTTTGCGACGGTCGGCGACCGAATCGCCTATACGGACCGTTACGGGAATTTCTATAAGGATGCGCTTTTGGCCTCACGCGAGGTCGATGGGTGCGATCGGGTCTGTCTGGTGCCGTTCGTTCCCTTTACCCGGGCGGTGCGGGACGGTGTGCAGTGCCATGCTGGCGGCGGCCCGTGGGTGACGCTCGCCGGCGGCGAGATCTTCGGCACGGGCCCGCGCATGGGCGAATTTCAGATCTGGGGCCACGACGGCCCCTGCGGGAACGGAGCGATTCGCTTCGAGGCCGAGGTGCAGGGCTGGCGGTACAACGAGCCCGATCCGCTCTACGGGGATTTCACCACCGCGGCATGGCGCAAGCTGCTTATCTACCGGATTCGGCAGCCCAACGGAAAAGACCTCTACGGCGGACAGGGCTGGGAGCTGGGCGGCGAGGCGGACTTTCAGGCGTTCGTGCGCGACTACAAGGCGACGGCATTCGAGGGGCACTCGCTCCGACAGCTCGTCGTCTGGTGCTATCACCACAGAGAACGGCCGTTCACACCGGAGGCGTGGGATGCGCTCGACGCTCCGATTGTCAAGTACCGTATCTACGACGCCCCGCAGCCCGTGAAGGTCCTTTACGACGATGAGCGGCACGAGCGGATCTGCTGTTACGTGCCCCCGAAAACATATTTCCGTTAACCTTGTCATACCGATCATTATGAGTCACGAAATCATCAAAAACATCTTCATCACCGTCGACCGGCGCGTGATCGTCTGCCATGCGCCCGGCAATATCGAACCGCAAGTCTTCCAGGAAGAGGAATACGGACCTCTGACCACACTGCTGCGCGAAGAGGGATACGAACGTCTGGAGGAGGAAATCCTCTATCTCTTTTTTCTGGGGGTCTGGCAGAACGACCTGCGGCACGGCCGTGCCGTCACCCGCGCCATCGAGCAGGAGCGGATGGATGTGTACGAACTTTGGGAGCGATGCCATCGGGACGAAGCCTTCCGACGGCGGTTTATCCGGCATCTGGCCACCTATCTCGAACCGTTGGCGGTCGAATTGCCATATTCGTCGGAGTCGAACTTATAACCTTCATACGATGAAAATCATGTGTCAGAAGCACTACGACGAAGTGGTGCGTTATGCCGAACGAATCGGCGATGAAACATTAGAAGAGCGGTTGAATCACCTGAAACGGTGGGAGCGGAATCCGAACCGTCCCTGTGAAATCGAGCTGTATAAGGACTTCGCGCCTTATTCCTTCCTCTTCAAGCAGCGCTATGCCGACGGCAGCATCGGCGTCATCGGCGGACTGGTCTATCACGGCACACCCGATCGTTCGGGATGTTACTGCGAGCCGAGAGTCCACGGCTGGGAGATTCATACGTGACAAGAAGCTCCGGCAGAGATTCCCGCTGTGCGGAGTGTACCGAAAACGGGAAACAAGTAAAATAATTGAAAATCAAAAAGAACAGTACAATGGAAAGGACGAAGGAAAACGTCGTTTCCTGCTATTTCACTTATATGCAGGACGGCTGGTGCGAAGAAGAATGCCGCACGATTTTCGGCGCGAGGGCCGAGGCCGTGTGGATTATGTGGTGTAAGAATCTTTCGGCGGGAGCATCCGGCAGCGGTCTGTTTTACCTGGCGTTGGATAAGGACGATAAGATACGGTTGGTCGACCGAGCCGTTCGATTCGTCGAAAAACGGATCGACGACGAGTCGCAGCTTCTCGTTTGCGATGAATGCGGCTCGCGTGAGATACAGATGATGGCATGGGTCGATCCCAATACGTCGGAATGTACATCCACGATAGATGCGGATTCTGACGATCGATGGTGCGACACGTGTCAGGAGCACGTATGGTTCTGTTCTCTGGCAGAGTTCAGACAGCGGCTCGACGCATGGTGGGAGTCGACGGACCACTCGAAGAAGGAAGAGATCACGGGACTGTGCCGGACGGACTTTCCCGCAGGTGACGACTGCCGGGCGTTTGTGGAAGCCTGCAATGCGTGGTGGCGGGAACATGACTACGAAGGACGACGCGCCCTGTGGATGGAGTATGACGATAGCCGAGTCGCAGCGAATAAGTCGATATTCTTCAATAGATAGAAATTCATCCGCGTATTTGCCTTTAAGAGGCATCGTTTCGACTACGATTATTTCACGGTCCGTATTGTTTGTAAAATACAGATGTTGAAAGCATCCAGGTCTTTCGTCTACGGCACATTTGACTGCCATGAGAGGAAACAAGGATACGACAAGCCCGATTCTGATAGGTTATTTCATAAGTTCGACGACAATAAGGATGGATTGAATAATGTTCGACCAATCCCGGGTTTCCGTACACAAAGGTAATGGGTGGGCCGCAACAGGCAAGGCTATATGAATTCGGGCAAAAAACGCACACTGAAGGTGCGTTTTTTTATGCCCGAAGCCTTGCCTCGTTGCTTTTTCGCCCACCCATTGACCTAACGTGTACGAAACCCGGAGGATCCGAGGTCCGGACGAACCGGGTATAAAAATAATAAACAATTAAAAATAAAAAAGTTATGAATAGCTTGAGATTCATCAGGATCACAGGATTCTCGCTGTTGCCCGAGCACGCACGGGCGGAGTGCCGCCAAATCCTCGAAACCCCAAATAAAACGGAATAACAAACCTTAAACTCAGAATATCATGGAAGCAATTATGTTAACCAAACAGAACGCGCACCGCGTCACGATGGTGCGCCGCAAGGACGATCCCACAAGCACAAGCGCACCCGTACCGTTCCGCTGGCGCGGCGATCGCCGCATCGGTATCGGCTGCTTCGACCACCTCATCGGCGAGGGCGATGAGGCCCGCATCATCAAGCCCCACGAGTTCGGGGAGTGGGAAGTGGCCGAGGTGAGCCATCCGGGCTACCTCGAATCATTTTGGAATGCCGCCTGCGGAGCCCACTCGTGGAGCTCTCAGAATCCCGATATTATCGGTGAAGACGAGATCACCATGTACGAACGGGAGCTGCACGAAGACCTTCAGACGATGCCCGAGGAGCAGCGCGAGCAGTATCTCTCGAACTACAAAAGCCACCTCTCCGGCGTCTGGGCCTCGGAGAGCCGTGTGGCCAGCGCCTTTGTCACCGGTCCTGCGAAATTCAACTACCGGCGCAACGAAAAGGCTGAGAATGCTTACCGCAATAAGTACGAGGCATTCCGCCAGTGGCGTGAGCGGGCGTTCAAATCCATCGAGAAGTACAAGGAATCCCTGAAGACAGACGAGCAGCGTGCCGAGGAGCTTTGGACGAAGGTGCTTGCCGACATCGACAGTACGGCCGAGACGATCCATAGCCTCGACATGGGCAAGGAGCGCGGATACAGCCGAGCCATTTTCGTCTCCAACCTCTTCGGACGCATCGCCACACATGCCAAGAACGGCAACGTCGAGATCGTAGACCGTGCCGTAGCCCGCGTCCGCGAGTGGAATGCCAAGTGCCGGAAGCCGATCATCACCGAGCGGCATTCGTTTTTCAAACTGCCCGACGTGGCTCGCAGCGTCCGTCAGAAGGCCGAAGAGACGGCCGGCCGCGAAAACCGCGAGGTAGCCTTCGAGGGCGGCAAGGTGGTGTGGAACTATGAGGCGGACCGCCTGCAAATCCTCTTCGATGCGATGCCGTCGGAAGAGATGCGAAGCAAACTCAAAACGCGGGCTTTCAAATGGTCTCCGAGGTTTCAGGCATGGCAGCGTCAGCTCACCGACAACGCCGTCGACGCCGCCCGCCAGGTGTTGAACCTTCAAAAGCTGTAACGATGCACTACCATCCTTCCATCATCAAAGGAGAGCCGTTTGCCGGACCATCCGGCAGACCGGGAGAGACCATAGTCTATATCCCGTATAGTTTCGGGACTCCGGAACGTCACTGTTTCATTCGGAACCTTGCTTCCGCAATGAAATCCTCGAGCTGCTCGTCCGGCGCTATATGGTACATACTGTCCGCTGCCCGACGGGAACTCGCTTCGATTCTCCCTGCAATCGGTATGTTCGGGAAGTGTATGATTCCCTGCGTCGTCGCGGCCTGCTGATTCAGGTCGAAAGGAAGAACGACGCCGGCTCGGCACTCTATTACTGCCGCAGCGCGAACGCCACGGAGCGTCGCGCGCTGGGCTATCACGACTAAATTCCAAGATCATGGACACACGAGAACCGCAGGCGGGCGACATCGCCACGCTGCACAAACCCTACCTCGGTAGCCGCCGTATCGAGCTCATCGAACAGAGCGGGTACATGTGGATTGCCCGCATCTGCGAGAGCGGTAAAGAGATCGAGGTCTGGGAAGACGAATTCGAACTGGACGATTAAAACGAAGTCATCATGCAAAACGAAGAAAAAACAGCCAACTACATCGGCGAAGCGGTCATCTTGCTTACCGCCGATCATCTGGGCATCGAAACGGAGATGCTCGACACCGCCAAAGAGGTGTGGCGTACCAAACGCCTGCCCGACGCTTCGCTGTTGGGATATTACGCCTCGGCAGCCCGTAAAGCCTGCGAGGCGGTCCTCGCCAAAGGGCTCGGCGAGCGGGCCGACCGCCTCGGACAGGTGTTCTACATGACCGGGGAGTTTCCCGAACCCTGCCAGATCGTACGGTACAGGGATTATCTGACGACTTATGTACTGCGCGATGCGCTGGGCGACTGCACGAACGGAGGCGTTTCGAGTCGCTCGAACACCCTCGAACTCTTCGCTCCGCACCTCTCGTGCGCACAAGTGGCGAACTACTGCCTCGAAAACGGCATCGACGTGAATAGCGTCGTGAAACTGGTTTATCGGGAGAATCTCGACTACATCCATGCCGAGCCTATCGTCGACAGAGGCAGATGGTACATGTTCGGAGGCAATTACCTGAAAACATCGGATTCGCGGTTTAAGGACCTCACGGGCATTCGTTATCCGGTGCCCGTACACGACCGCACGGAAGAATCGCCATGAACTGTATATGCAGGTCGGAGGCCCGGAAGGCTATTCGTTCTTTCGAGTTACTGCCGGTATTCTATTGTCGGATTCCGGCAGGCACGAGCGGCCGGCAATAGGACTTGTTCACGACCCGATCGCGCATGAGCTGCATGTCGTTGAAATTACGCGAGATATTCTGAATGATTTCGATGTAGTTGTCCGTACCGTCCTCTTTTAAGTGATAATACGGCTTGATCGAAACGCAGTTGCGGTGTTCGAACAGGGTGTTGAGCAGCGTGCGGTCCGAATTGCCGCAGGAGTGCCCCATGATGTAGATTTGATACGGCGCCGAATCGACGAACGACAGCAGGCGGCGGTAGTTGTCCGTTTCCAGATAACGGATGGATTTGATGTTGGTCAGGTAAGCGTTGTCGTTGAGATTCGAGATCGTTTTATAGTCCTCGTCCAACTCATCTCCGTAGCCGAAGATGATCGGATTGTTCTCATTCTCCAATTCGCCGTGGATATGGTTGACTTGGAATGCGGAGCCTTCGGGGAGATACAGATCGGCCATCTTCGTGTAGTTGAAATTCAACAGCAGTACCTGATCCGGCAGAAGGTAATAGTCCGGAATTTCCGGTCTGCGAGCTTCGATATGCTGGAGGTGCTTAGACATGGACATACCTATTCTTGCCTGATACGATTGTATCTGTTGTTCCATTTCATCGAACGGATACCCATAATTGAGGGCAAACATGTATTTCACATCTCCATATCCAACTTGTGACTTCTTCCAGCGCTCTTCAATGAACTGAAAAAAAACTTTTCTCCCCTTTACGGATATATCCCGAGTAGAGAACGGCTCGTAGATCGCTCTGCGGATGCAATCCTTTATTAATTTATGGCTGATTTGTTCATTTTGGATAGTCTTCAGATACGCACTGAGTTTCGATTTGATTACGTTGAACTCTGCATCCAATTGCATCGGGTGTTGGTATATCTTTCCATTTGATTTTTTTGCGATGCATTTTAATTGAGTGTAATATATATCTTCTATATCTACCCAATTTTTCGTTTCTACTTCCGTATCTATTAATCGAAAAAACGGAGTTTTCTTAATTGATACGACTTCAGTATTGGCTTTGGCACTATCTATGATCTCTTTAGGCGTCGGCACTTCTTGCCCGTTAATACCATAATGGGGAATACGGTAATACCATCCTATACCATCATCTGTTAGAGAAATCGTGCATAGATCATCTTTAACTGAGGTTCCCCAACAACCGCTTAACCAGCTTCCATATTGGATCCAATAATCATCAATGAAGTGCGCATAACCCGTCGGCAGACCATGCGCTAAATCGAATCCGTTGCCGATCAATATGATTCTGTTCATCTGCTTGCTGTCGAATAAATTCTATCAAAGATAACCATTTCCGGCAAGAAGAACAAGCGAAAAAATCCATCGAAAGAGATCGCACCGCCCTCCGTCCAGCAAGATAGCCGCCGGGCACGACACGTCAAGAGGCAGGCTCTTGCCTGAGTCGCGCTCCGGCAGCTATTGCGAGCTTGCTGTCCGGGCGGTTCCGGCAGTATAAATCAATATGACATCATGGAATTGCTTACAGAAGAAATTCTCTCGAAATTCGAGAGTCATCCCATCGGCTCGCAAGATGGGAAGGGTTTGGACGCCGAAGTGCTCGTCAAGTATTTCAACCCGTGCGGTCGAGGGACATGGCTCGTCACCGAGGCCGACCGCGACGGCGACGACTGGCGTCTGTTCGGTTACTGCCGCCTTTTCGAATGGGAGTGGGGGTATCTGATGCTCTCCGAGTTGCAGTCGATCCGCCTGCCCTTCGGTATGGCCATCGAGCGGGATACTTGTACGCACGGACGATATGTCCGGGACTTTCTGACACAAGAATAACCTCATACGGCATGTCAATGGATAATCGGAATACGAAAAAGATGACGGCCCTGCGGGAACGGGCCGCACGGCTCAAAAGAGAGCTGGATGCGGCAAATGACGACGGACGGTACCGGAATCTGTCATTCATTGCCTGCGGCAATCTCACGCGAGGCTGCCGCCGCTATCTGCAACGACATACGGAGAAGATCTGCCGCCTGCAACGCGACTACGAACTGTGCCGGCGCATCCTGCGCATTATCGACGGCGAGACGTTCTCGCTCGAAGAGATGGATAAGTGCCGCATCGAGATTATGCACCAGTATCCGCAGTACGAAGTCCCGATAACCGTCTGCACGGGTTTGGTGTTCATGGTCGAAGCCATACGGAAGTCGTTCGGCGGAAAGTATGTGCGTTACCTGCGCAAATATCCGATCCGGCTGGATTTCGGAACAGGCAAGATTTTCGAGATCGCACCCGACGATTCCATACGTCACATCCCGAAATGACAAGGAGAAGGACAAATCGTCCTCCTCCTTCTTGTCGTCTATCGTCGCGCGTCGACGAAATTCGCTTCTTATAATTCAACGATTGGCCAATGATCTATCGGACCGCTTGAAGGAACAAGGCGCGGATGTATGAAAAAATTGATGAAGTAGCCGGGTAAGAGTGCGTACGATTAAGTTGTAAAATATCTTTTGTTGTTATATTATCGTAAAATAGCACAATATTCTCTTTTCCTGTTAATGAACTTTTATATACGATTCCATCGATATGGTCTATATTTAAGAATCTTATGTATTCAGTAAATATTTGTGTGGGAATGTATTCTATGCCAGGATTGTCTATAATGGGTCGAGTTATTTCATCATGAAATTTCTTGAGAAATTTATATTCCTCGTAATATTTTGGCATCCAAAATGATATATGATTGGGTATTTTGAATAGATCCAATATTTCGATATCTCTTTTCAGCTCAAATTCTCCTAAGTCAATGGAAGATTTAGGAGCATAATTTTTTATTTCTGCAATAGACGTTTTTTCATCAAAGGCGCCATAAAACATTGAAATTCCTGTAGCACTCATCCTATTTTCTTTTGCATGTGCTGGAGGGGGAGCCGTTAACTCTTCAAATGTGGTTCTTGCTTTTCTGGAATCATTTGGGCGACCTCTAAATATTTTAGTTCCTTTGCGTAATTCTGATTTAAGAACAGCTTTACACATTTGTTGAATTTCAGTTAATACATCATCTTTCCACGCTTCTTTTTTTATAAAATGGGAATCTTGGAAAAATGTATATCTTTTTTTGTGCTTCACCATTTCGACAAAATAATTCCATTCATACGATAGCTCCTCATCAAGTTCTCCTTCAAATACATCTTTTTTAACCCATTCATCAGTGCTAAAACAAGATCGTATATCCTCGTTCAATGTCTGATCTGAAGTGTATAATCCATACTCTTGTATTAGCTTATTCGGATCTTCATAGTATTCAGTATATTTTGGCATTACATATATACCAACACGAGTGAGTCCGGGAATTTCCTCATTCTCATCGTCGTAATAAGAACTTGCTACGGGTAAAGATGCTTCATCTATAGGACATAATCTTGGTTGCAGTTTGTCTGTGACAAATTGCATAAATTCAGTCATAGCTAAGACTTTACCCTTTTGTTTACAATATGAACATGTTCCTGTATGTCCATGTATTTCTATATATTTTTTGAGATAAAAATCTTCGAAATGACAACTACAAACCATTGTCGATTTTGCGAATGGTCTTATCTGTTTTACCTCCATTTCCATCATCATATCTTTAACTCTCCCCATGATAATAAAATTATTCAATTATGGAAGTTCGTTATAGGTATATTTATTTAGCCCCCTTATAATGTTGTGTTTACAAAAATAGAAATTTTATTCATTAAACTTGAAGATATATCAGAAAGAAAATTAAAGAGGGCAAATCGTTTCCAACGGCCTTGAATGGCCTTAAGCGGTCAAGTATATAGTCGAATGCATAGTCTTCGTTATCCGGTTACACTTAAAATTTTTAAAAATAATGAATTACCTATTGATTGATGAGCGTGTATGGCATGATTTGCAAATGCACGTTCGCCGTATAGAGGAAAAGATGCGGCAGATGAATCGTCATTTCCATCCCGCCGGTTGTGACGGCTGAATTGACAATGCCGAGGTCTGCAAATGGTTACATATTTCCAAGCGCACGCTGCAATACTATCGGAATAGTGGAATATTACCCTATACGATGCTCGGGAATAAATGTTATTACAAATCCGAGGCCGTGCGGAAATTGCTTGATAAACAACTGAAAAATAAATATGGAAGATAGGAAAGTAATGATTCCGGACAATGGAATTATTACAAGAGATACCCCGGAATATCGAATACTGCAAGATATGCTGCGTCATGTCGAACGAATTGCAGATACGCTGATGACAGAAGTTGCACCCGCATTGTCGGGTGAACGCTATCTAACGACAGAACAAGTGATGTCGCAGCTTCATATTAGTCGTCGGGCACTACAAACATATCGGGATAAAGGATTGATTCCTTATACATCTCTTGGGAAAGTTCTTCTTTATCCCGAGTCCAAGATTAACGAAGTGCTGGAACGAAACTACTACGATCCCATGAGGTAATTTAGTTATAGAGCCGGTCATTAAACCGGCTCTAAATTTTATGCAGTATTTTCGTTTGAAAACCTGCATTTGCATAATTTGTTATTTTTTCCTATTTTTGTTGTCGTATTGAAAATCCGATGAATTTAGGATGTACCTCGATGTCTTTCTTGCAGGGCCAAAGTGTGGTACAACGGATTTGCGTCCTTAAAAAGTATTTGATATACAGAGACTTTCAAGAGCGGATCGAGAACCGTTTCCCGCTCCGGGCTTCTTTGAAAGGAGGAGCAAGAATGAGTAAAAAACCTTATGTATCAGCGATATGTAAGGTTTTTTCGTTTTTAGGCGATGTATTCGAGCGCATAAAAAAGCAGGTTGCCCGGACCTAAATCGTGACCTGTTTCGCTCGAACTGAAAAGAGGTCACGATTTACGACCGATGCGTTGAATCACATCGTTTTGCGTCCAATAATCTCTATGCTGCATACGTTTAACCGATTCAACCCAAGCAGCATTATGAAACGCACGACATTCAGCGTGGTCTTCTTCTGCAAGAAGACGAAACTCACGAAGAAAGGCAAAGCACCGATCTATGCCCGTATCACGACCTCCGGCCAAATTTCCGAAATCCACACGCAGTGTCAGGCCGTACCGGAACATCGGAACCAGCATTTGGAACGCGGTCTCCACGCAGTTACCGCAAGGTATTCGCCCGAAAAACACGATCACCGAGCAGATCGAGAACCTGAAAGGGCAGCAAGAAACGCCGCCGGTAGATGTTAGATATTACAGCTTTGCAGGCGCAGTGGAAGGCCGTGCGGACGGACTATGACGCCATCGACGAACAATGACGAAAGAAGAAAGAGGAGCCGGCGAAAGCCGAGGAACCTGCGCAGCCCCGCCGCGGGATCGAAGCCGGCAAACTCAAAGGTATGGACGTAGATGCCACGGCCGAAGCCGTCGAGCAAATCGGAACGTTGTTCCACGATCCGAACCCTCGCAATACGAAAAGCAGATCACAGACTCGCAGGGGATAATTGCCGACAAGTACCAGCGAATCGGAAAACTGCAACAAGAGATTAAACGATGCACACCGGATATGAGAAAGAGGTCGCCAACCTTAAACAGAAGGCACAACAGCTATTGAAAACATCCGTCCGCATCGATAACCTGTTCCCGCACGAAAGGGACTGTCGAAATGGGAAAGCTATTGCAAGACCATCGGGCCGAGCGGGGTCAAGTTCACAGCAAACGCAACAGACGCCCCGTGGTTCGAACAGCAACGAAAGGAATTTGACCAGAAAATCGGAACCGACATCGAACGAGCGGAGGAAAGGCCGGAAATGGAGATTTCACCACAAAGCGGGTCGGAACGAAAAGGCTGTCCCGCTTTCATTTTTCACTCAAACAAATGGCCCCAAATTGAAATAACATTGTTCAGAGTCAATATTGATTTTCAGAATTTTTTTACCGAAATTTGCTTTCGCAACAGCTCGAAAAAAGAAGACGGCAATTGCATTTTCCGGATATGTTTTCTACATTTGCATTGACATATTGGAACCACGGAAAGTGTAAGTTTATTCTTGACTGGACGAACGTAGGAAATTCATCAGTGAAAAGAATAGGCGAATATCTTCTTACGTCGTATCCTTCGGGGTATAGGCGTGGGGCTGTTGCTTATTTTTTCACGAAGGTAATCCTACGACCTGTCCAGTTGAAATAAGTTTTCGGCACCACGCTTTTCTTTTTGTTAAAGCCGCCGAGGTGCGGACGGCATTTTTCGAAACTTATGAAAAAATTGATTTTGTTGGCGTGCATCATATTGTGCGCCGGGAGTGCGTCGGCACGGCGAGTGGGCGTCTACTGCTTCTTTGCCGACGGAGCGAATGCCGTCTATGAAGACGAGAATCTCAAAGTCATGATCGGAATCGACGGCGGACACCCCTGTTGGATAGTGGCAAACAAATCGGACCGAACGCTCTACATAGACAAAGGAAATTCATTTTCTTACAAAAACAATACGCCGACTTGCCTTTTCACCAATGCATCCTACACGAGCGGTAAGGAGAAAAACTCGGGCGTCGGAATCAATCTGGGAAGTGTCGCCAATGCTGTCGGAATCGGAGGGATTGCCGGAACACTCATGAACGGCATGAACGTCGGCGGAGGACGTACTACACAAAATTCGACGACGATTCAAGAACAGCGTGTGTTAGCTCTCGCCCCTAAGGCGGTCTACAAACTTTGCGATTGGACAATCGATGCTTCCGACTTCGCCCAGATAGGCTTCCGCCCCCGTAAAATCGGCCGGACATGGCATTTCGAGAATACGAACACGCCCTATTCGGTACGAGGCGTATTGCGTTATTCTCAAACGGAAGATTTCGCGGAAACACAGGATATAACAGTGTCGAACTATGTTAACGACATTGTGCTGGACAAACGCCAAAGCCTCCGTAAATTCAAAAAGGCCCGAGTCGTCAATAATCCTATTTATGCAAATCGTAGTTTTTGCGTTTTCCTTGAAGGGCAAAATTACGCTGCAACCGCATACCTCGTCGGAGGCTGCCTCGCTGTTGGAGTCATTGCAGGAGCAGTAGCAGCGTCCGCCTAATTCGAAGGTAGAGAGAGGTAGTTTAAGTCAACATATAAAACTCTTTATCTTCCCGATTACCTCCTGTGACAAAAATATAATACGGAAACCTCCAAAAACAGATCGGTTCAAAACGATTAAAATTATTTCCATCCATAAAAACAAATTCTTATAACCCGTCGACGGAATCGAATCAGCGTATTTAGTTCCGTCGGCGGGTTATGGAATAATATCCGGCGAACGAATATTCCTGTTATCGTGATTAGTTATCCAGAGCGGTAAAGCACGGCGCGAATAACGGAAAGATGAACCGTCGCCAAATCATATAATCAGCAAGTAATATCCGTCAAACGGCTGTTTCAAAGAAACAGCCGTCGACTGAGCAAAAGGAAGTATTTAAGCGTAATAATATTTAGGCTGATAATTCTTCGAAAATCAAGATTCGAGAAACAGCCGGACAAGAAAACGCAAAAAAGCAGAGTTTACGACTGCGTTTCCATATCGTCACCTGTCGATTTACGAACGTATTCATACTATACGGACATTTATTTGCGCCCTATTCCACCGCGATAGGTTAAGATATTTACAGACCGCCACCCTGAATTTCAGGGTCGTCGGACGCACCGTACCTTCCAAATCCGAAAAACACCGAGACCAGCTTCCGTCGCCAACCGCTATCGCGTATCAGCTACGATGCCCAGTCCCTGCGCCTCGCACCACAGCCACGCCTTCGTGTCGGCCGTCTTCACCACCTCGAATTCGGCACTGCCGGCTTTCAGAGCGAACCCCGTACCCTCGTAGCGTGCGACTATCGTCACGCCGCTCTGTGGACGGGAAGAGAAGGTGCACGCCAGCACGCTGCTCTGCTCCGTATTCTGGATGCGGAGCGTCGTTCCCTCGCTGTCACGCACCAGCTGATCCTCTGTGCGGCAGAATACCCGCACGGGCACACCATCGCTGTAAAGTCCGTATTCGGTCGCCGCAGCGAGAAATGCCTCGCACTCGGGTGAACCGTTTTCCACGGTCTCACCGCCCTTCTCGCAGGCGGTCATCACTGCGGCGACCGCTAAAACAGCCGCAATTTCCATGCGGAACGCTATATTTCCCATCACTTATTCTACTTTGATATACTTCGTTATAATCTCCGTGCGACCGCCGTCGGTCACGCGTAACTCGACTTCATGTTCGCCGGCCGCAAGCCGCACGACGCTCTCGGTAGTCGTCTCGCCGTCGACCGCCCAGCTCAACTGCGCCTCGTCGGAGACGTTGATCGCTTTCAGCAATACAGGCGCTCCGACGGCATACTCCGACTGCAAAGCCATGCCTGCATAACGGCCGCTCTGTGCCGCCGTCGTGAAATAGGCGATCCGATAGCTCCGCTCCGCCTGGCCGGAAAGCTCGGCGATCCGTACGACATAGTCCTTTTGCCGTTCCAAATCATCGATATCGAACTGCGACTCGGCGACCGTCTCCGTACCGATATAGAAAGCCGAATCCATCCGCCACTGCACGCGCCACGCTTCGGCTTCCGAAGCACTCCACGTCACGAAGGCCGAACGCTCGAATGGCTGCACGGCAACCTCGAACGTCCCGTCGCCCCGATCGAACTCGTCGGATCGGAGCAGCGGTACTTCGAGCAGCGTCATGCCCTCCGTTACCGTCGCCGGCACGGCCTGCTCCGGATACCCTTCGCATGTGAGCAGCAGCGAATAGTCGCCTGCCGTCACTTCGTCCACCTCACTTGTGAAGCAGCCGTCGTCGCCGCTGACGAAAGTCGCGACTCGCTCGCCGTCGGCGTCGGACATCTCGATCGTCGCACCGGCCACTGCCTCGCCTTTCCCGTTACATACACGACCGCGCAGCATCCGTCCGTCGACCACCTCTATATCGAACGCCGCAGCCGCACCAGTCGATCCGGCAACGGCACGTACGGTTGTCATACCCGCCCGCAGGCAATGCACGACACCCTTGCCGTCGACCGAAGCGACCGTTTCGTCGGAACTGCTCCACGCCAGCTCCCCGACGGCACCGGAGGGCATCACGATAGCGCGCAGGAGAATCGTGTCGCCCGCAACTGCCCGCTGGCGCCCCTCGATACGAACGTCCTCGATACTTCCTTCGGCCATACGCACCGAGAAACGGATGACGCCCTCCGGGGATTCCGAGATGTCGTACAGTTCGGCCGCCGGCGAGGCACCCGACCAGCTCTGCGCTGCCGGCCGGCTGGCGGCCGAGAACTCCGTGTTTCCGGTCTCGCCGGGATAGGGCATGAACGCCTCATAGCCGTCACCCGAATCGGGACGCGCCGTCACGAGGCGGAAACAGGGATGGCCGGCCACGTCATTAGGCATATTGTAAGTCCAACGGTCGCGGGCCGAGTATCCTTCGACGATCCGCTGCGAACGGTCGACGTGGTAAATCAACATGCCGTGTCCTTTGAGCGCTCTGTCCCATCCCGTCTGCTGACGGTTTTCGAGCAGGAAAAATTCACCTTCGGTATCGGTCGCAATCAGGTAGGCCTCGTTTTGCTGAATGGGATTGAGTTCGTAGTCGCCCGAACGGGTGAGCGTCGTCGGGGTCAGCCATCCCGCCATCATGCGCTCCATCGCCGTGAGCGACGGCGGCGTGCGGCCTCCGTCGTTCCGACTGCCCTGACACATGAGCGACCAGTTGAAGACGCCGACTCCCGAACCGAAATCGCTACCGTTCGTATCGTAGAAATCGGGCCAGCCGAGCACATGACCGAACTCGTGGCAGAAGGTTCCGATGCCGGCCATGCGGCTGTCGAAATCGGGCGAGCCGCTCAGCTCCGACGTACAGGCGTAGACGCACAGCTCCTTGCCGCCGAGCATCTCGCCCGGATAGGATATTTCACCCCGGTGCGGCCACACGGTATTCATACCGCCGCCGTCGGATTCGTTGTGACCGGCATAGTAGACGAAGACGTTGTCGATTTTACCGTCATTGTCGAAATCGTACTGAGAGAAGTCGACGCCGGCACGCTCCGCCTTGTGGCAGGCCTCGATAATCATTCGTTCGGCATTCTCGTCGCGATAATCAGTATTGGCGCCGTAATAAGCGACGGGATGGTCGAGCGTCACAGGGCCCACCACGTCGAAGGTCGGACGGAACCGTCCTCCCGAGTTATCGAGGTAGTAGTCACGCGCACTGCCGAGCGCTCCGTTGTCAGAATACCCCTCCTCATTGAGCATCCGTTCGAAAGCACGCTGCGGATCGGGCACCGTGAAACCGACGTCACTGAACGCCGCCAGAATCACCACCGAACGGATTTCGCCCGTCGTAGGGAATCCCGTTTCCAGTCCGGCGCGCGTCTCGCTGCGCAGCCTATGCGCGCGAGCGCGCAACGCCGTCGCCACCACGCCCGGGCGCAACGTCTCCAACAGCCGGCGTTCGTCGGCTGTGCGGCGGCCGCGCTCAGACACGCGGACATTGCTGCGCACGGGACGGCCGTCACGCTCGACCAGATAATAGTAGAAACCATCGGGACCCTGATCGACGGAATAACCATCGGAGGTGACAGCATAGTGGAAAAACTCGTCGCCGCAAATTCGCAGCGACAGCGTCGTGCCGTCCGCCTGCCGCACACGGGCAAGCCTGCCGGTATCCGCCGCCCGTAGCGATGTCGGCACGCATATCATTGCGACGGCCAGCACGCATGTCGCAAACCGTACAATCGTTTCGTTCGCTCGATTCATAAATGACGATACATGATAGCAGCACGAGGAGTGCCGCATCGGTTCGAGTAGCTAATGTACGAAAAAAATTTGAAACGAACGTTTTTTATGATTTTTTATTATATTTGTGCGAAACGCATACCGACGCGACACCTCTGCCGGCGGTCGTCCCCAATGCCTGCGGAGAGTATGCGTTCCGTGTCCCTTGACAATATCTTCATATATTATATGTTATGAACAAACTGTACCCAAATCACCGGAGAACGTGGCGCCGCACGGTGACCCGTCTCTCCCTGAACGGCCTTGTTTCGCTATCGGCCGTTACAGGTCTGTTTATCGCCCCGTCATGTTCGACGACCGAACCGGAGGGGGGGGGGGGTTGAAACGAACCTGCGCATCACACTGGCGCCGAGCATTACGACGCGCGTCACCGGAACGGCCTTCGACGAGGAGGACGCTATCGGCCTGAGCGTCGTGCCGTGGAGCGATGGCCGCGAACAACCTCTTTCAAGTTCACGCTGGGAAGACAACGTGAAGTTCGTCTACCGCGACGGACAATTCGTTTCATCGGCAACTGCCTACTTCCCCGATGCCACGACGGCCAATACCTTCTATGCCTACTATCCCTATAATCAGACCGGATTCCGGTCCAATACCTCGTCGCTCGCCGTCGCTGTCGCGACCGACCAAAGCGACGCCGCGAGCCGTACGGCTTCGGACTGGATGGTCGCTGTCACGCGCAACGTGAAGCCGGACGGGCAGGCTGTTCCCGTCGCTTTCCGTCATATCCTGAGCCTCATGCAGATCCGTATGACGGCAGGCGACGGCGTCACTGCCGACGAGCTGCTCGAAGCCGAGGTGCTCCTCAAAGATTTTTGCAGTACGGCACTCTACGATGTCGATGCCGAGACATTCGGCGAGCCGGCCGACGTGACCGACATCCGTCCCTACGGCACGACGCGAATCGAGGGCGACTACGTCACCGGCCTTTCTGCCGTCGTAGTCCCGCAGACACGCGAAGCGGGCGAGACGGTCATCTATTTTACGTTCAAAGGCAAGACAATGGCCTACAAACCCAGTTCGGAATTCACCTTCGAGCCGGGCAAGAGCCATCTCTTCACCGCTACAATCGGCATGACGCCGCAGGGGCCGACGCTCGCCGTCAGCGCCCAAATCAACGATTGGCAGGAGGGCGGCGTCATTACGGGCGATGCCTCCAAACCCGAGTTGCCCTCTGTCAGCGACTACGATGGCAACACCTATCCCGTCATCGAAATCAACGGCGTGAAGTGGCTCGCCGCCAACCTCCGCACCACGCACTACAACGACGGCACGGAGATACCGGTCGTCGACGGCGGCACGGACGCATGGGACGCACTGACCGCGCCCGCCGCCTGCATCACGGAGAATAACGCGGACTATCGTGAAAAATACGGTCTGCTCTACAACTATTATGCGGTCGAGAAGGGCGACCTCTGCCCGAAAGGCTGGAAAGTTCCCTCCAAAGAGGAGCTGGGGCTGCTGCCGTTCAACGACGAGAAAGGCGCCTATTCGCTGATGGCGCCCGACGAGAATTGGAGCAGCGGTTACAATCCGACCAATACGACCGGCTTCTCCGCATTGCCGGCCGGCATGTCCGTCGGCAACGGCTGGATGACGGGCGACGCCTACTTCTGGAGCTCGACCTGCGACGATACGCAGACCTTTCCTGCATCCTATCTCTATCTGGCGATGTATTCTGGTATAGACACGCATTACAAATACGCAGGCATGTCCATCCGTTGCATCGAAGACGAAGATGTTCCGGAACCCGAGCCGGAACCCGAACCGACAGAGACGGTCAAGGACTACGACGGCAATGAATATCCCGTCGTGAAAATCGGCGACTTCTACTGGATGGCATCCAACCTCAAAACACAGCATCTGAACGACGGCACGCCGATTCCCGTCATCGAAGGCGGCTGCTCCGCATGGGACGGACAGACCGAGCCTGCCGCATGTATCTTTATGAACAAGAGCGAAAACGAGGAAAAATACGGTCTGCTCTACAACTTCTATACTGTTGCAACTGGAAAACTCTGTCCCGAAGGCTGGACAGTGCCCGACTGGGAGCAGACGGACGCTTTGCCTTACGGTTCTATTGCTCAGAATGTCGCCCTGATGGCACCCGACGATAACTGGACGGCACTCGCCTCCGACCCGACCAATACGACAGGGTTCAGCGCACTGCCGGGCGGCAACTCGTCGTGGGCCTTCTGGGAAAGAGGCAGCGCCTATTTCTGGACATCCTACACAAGCGACAGCGGGCCGGCCAGTTTCACGCTCGGCGGAACAACCATGATTTCTCAGTCGTATTACGAAAGCGCCGGCTTGTCTGTCCGCTGCATAAAAAAGGCCGAACCCGAACCAGAGCCCGAACCCGCAGCGACGGTCAAGGACATCGACGGCAACGAATATCCCGTCGTGGAGATCGGCGGCCTAACACCGAAATTCCTATCGGCAAGGGACAGGAGGCATCGTGGGATACCTTTACGACTCCTACTGCCTGCGACTTCATGGACAAGACCGAGAACCGAGCCACTTACGGTCTGCTCTATAATTTCTACACCGTCGACACAGGCAAAATCTGCCCCGAAGGATGGACGGTACCCGACTGGGACCAGATGCAGTCGCTGCTCGACGCCGTACCCAAAGCGGCAGATCTTATGGCGCCCGACAGCCGGTGGAACCACTACAATCCTACCAACGCTTCCGGATTCGGCGCCCTGCCCGGCGGCATCCAATCCTATTATTATTGGCTGACATCCGATGCCGGCATCTGGACATCCTATAAAGGAGACGATAGCCCTGGATACCTCTATCTGTCCAACATGCCCTACATTGCGCAATCCTACCTCTACTCGGGCATGTATGTCCGCTGCATAAAATCAACGAATACAAGCGATTTATGAAACGATACAGCTATCATTTGCAACTACTCGCCCTCGCATGGGCGGGAGTCCTGCTCGTCGGCGCCACAGCATGTGGCGACGGCGACGATCCGAACGAAACGCCGGAGCCGCCCGCCACGCAGCCTGTACTCATCGACGGCAAGTTCTCCTCATGGAACAGTACGTCGGCCGACGGCATCTTCGACGACGGTGCAGCCATCGGTCTCTTCGCCGTCGAGGGCGCATTCACGGCCGATGCACCGCGCTACATCAACAATGCGCGTCTCACGTTGAAGGAGGGCCTGTTCCGAAGCGCAGCCTCACTCATGCTCAAACCTTCGGCCGGTACGCTGGCAGCCTATACCCCTCATGCCGACCGGATGCCCCTCGCCGGCACGACGGCGACCGTCACGGCTGCGGCCGACCAATCGGCCGCAGCAGACTTCGCCGCTGCCGATTTCATGGCCGCGACGGCACTCGTTCCAGCCGACCAGCAGGGAGCCGTGCAGATGACTTTTCACCGCATGTTCTCGCGCATCGACCTTTCGTTCACGACGGCTGGTGAACCCACGCTCGATGAGTTGGCCGATGCCAAGGTCACTTTGACGTTAGACCTGTCCGCCGACGTGGACTTCGCGACGGGTAGCGTTACGGGATCGTCGAATCCACAAACAACGACACCCAATGGCACGCTGGTGCCCGACGGATCGACGATCAAGGGACTTTCGGCCATCGTCGCACCGCAGCGGATCGCAGCCGACGAAGCGGTGCTCAATCTCAAAGTCGGAACATTCGAAGCCTCCTACCCGTTGGGCAAGGAACTGACGCTCAAAGCCGGTATGCAGTACGACTTCGCCATTACGGTGGGGCAGGCCGTACCGGATATTACCGTCACGGTGGACGTCACCGAGCATGAATGGACGGAGGGTACGTCGGTCGAGGAGACTGTCGAAGTCGACGACAACATGCCCAAGTCAATCACCGACATCGAGGGCAACAGCTATCCCGTCGTGAAAATAGGCACGCAATATTGGATGGCCGCCAACCTCGCCACGACTCGGTATAACGACGGTACGCCCATCACGCGAATGGACGACGCCGAAATGTGGACGAACAACGGAACGACTCGCACGGACGCCTACTGCTACCCGAACGGCGAGTCGGCCAACGTCGAACGCTACGGTCTTATTTACAATTACTACGCGGTAGCCACCAACAAACTTTGCCCCGAAGGGTGGCATGTGCCCACCATCGATGAAATCCGCATGACCATCGAACTGTTGGGCGGTGAAGATATCGCCGGCGACAGGATGAAGAGCGACTCGGGCTGGAAATACAAGGGAGAAGAAAACCCCGCTTATCAGGGTACCAACAGCAGCGGCTTCAACGGACTGCCTGCCGGTTCGCGCGAGGATAACGGCGCGTACTGGCAATTCGAAAGCTATGGCTATTGGTGGAGCAGTTCAGCAGTGGGGGCTTCACAGGCCAATGGGTTCTATCTCTACTACAACCGCCCGACAGTGTATGTCACCTCGCCGCAGCAGCGAACCGGCTACTCCGTCCGTTGCATCCGTTACAGAAACTAAACACCGCACGATTATGGACAAAAAACAATATAATAGCATTTGGGCAGGTTCGTTAGCCTTGCTCCTGCTTGCAGGCAGTTGCAGCAAGAGCGATGAAACGGCGGCGCCGGAGCCAGCCGACGGTCGGATTGTCGTCCGCGCCCTTGCGTCGGACAGCGGGCAGGCGCCCTCGTTCGACCGCTTCGGTCTTTACATTGTACAGAAAGCGGCCGAGGGTTCAGAGGCGCTCGCCGGCGAACGCCTCCATGCGAACGTGGAGTTCACTCGCTCGGGCGACACCTATGTCTCGACACCCGCCATTGCGTTTCCAGGAGCAAAGAAGTTGCGGTTCGACCTCTACGCCTACGCTCCCTACCGTGAAACCGCACTCGAAGCCGGTGCCGTCACGTTGCCGCTGGCGCTCGCTGCCGACCAACAGGACGACGCAGCCTACACGGCAGCCGACCTGCGCTTCTCCAAGCGGACAAACTACGCTGCCGTCACGGGCGACGTGGCGATGGAGTTCGACCATGCGATGAGCCGTATCGACATCGTACTCAAAGCCGGTTACGGTTATACGCTCGACGACTTCGCTTCGGCAGGGGTCGTTCTGAAAGGGTTGAAGAACGAAGGTGCGTTCTCATTCGTCGACGGCGGCAGCACGACTTCCGGTGCGGCGGCCGACATCGCGCCGCACGGTACACTGACGCGGCAGGACGATTGTTTGGAGGGATTGTCGGCCATCGTCATTCCACAAAATGCCGCAGCAGGCGAACCGCTCGTCGAAATTACGGCGAACGGCGAACGCTTCGAGTATTCGCCTTCCGAAACGTTCGTCCTGCAAAGCGGTAAACGTCACACGCTGACGCTCGTGCTAAGCCGATCGTTCGAAGGCGTCACCGTACAGACCGACGTCACCGTCACCGACTGGCTGGGCGGCGGGGGGGGGGTGGGGTTGTAAAG
>OGQR01000691.1_pt1 | contig 27369 bp, 47 predicted proteins | sample 1553271 | NCBI WGS metagenome assembly OGQR01 (sample SAMEA2579970, study PRJEB22360) | human gut metagenome | biome: human gut; feature: human-associated habitat; material: faeces | place: Denmark | collected 2008/2010 | reverse complement strand
GTTGGCTTGGGGCGACGCCCGGAACGCCCCGCCGTTCCAGCCATATGCGGCACTCCTGGTTAAATTTCATTTTTCGCGGGTATAAAAAAACGATGGGGCGGGCAGTCCGGAAGACGTCAGGTCACAGAGATTTGACCCGCCCCTCCCCTCAGACAGTTGAGAATTATTATCACTTAAGTCGTTCACGGGCCGTCTTCGCCTTATGACACGGCCAGCACAGACTCTGCAGATTACAGTCGGCATCAGTGCCGCCATGCGCTTTAGGGATGATGTGGTCAACGGTTTTCGCCTCACGCACCACACCAGCACGCAGACATAACTGACACAGGCCTTTGTCACGCTTCAGGACACCCGCGCGGATACTGTCCCACTTCGAACCATAACCGCGCTGATGACGGGATTGTCCTGGCTTGTATTGCTTCCAGCCCTCGCTTTTGTGGCTTTCGCAATAGCCTGACGGATCAGTCGTGGTATTGCGGCAACCGCGAAAACGGCAGGCTTTTGGGGTTCGTGGTGGCATTTATATCCCCTCTTTGGTGCACGCTTACAATGCGTAAAAAAGCCTCGCATTAGCGAGGCTCGTTTATATCTTGAAGGTGAATACTTATTGTCTTATCTATCCACGGGAAACATTAAGATTATTACACCCGTTAGTTGGGAAATAAAACAAAATGCAGGTGGTTTATTTATTCTTTGCTGATTGCTTTCTGAATGGCATCGGCTAATGGTTCAATTAAGCCAATAGCTGCTTTTAATTCCTGTTCAAATTTTGCACTTGTAGCCTGACCACCTGCAGAAGAAAGTGAGGCCTTAACTAATTCAAGGGCAGCTTGAACAGCTATAACCCTCTGTTTTTGAGCTTGAGTTACAGGCTGAGCACCTATTCCTGAAGGGAAATAATTCTCTAACATTACAACCTCCGTATTAAAAAGTGAGGTTACACATTACCCTTAAGATTACTCTTAGTGAAGAGGTATCTCATAATTATCACCCTTACCAATAACGCTTGATGAAATTTGTAATGGACTGGCTCTTATTTCAACGCAACCACTTACCGCGCGCCAGATGCTTAACCTCAAACATTAGCAATGAGATGTTTAATCTGAATCCACTCCAGAAGTAATCACCACTCTGTCTACAGGGCCTGATGTGAAGGATGATGAGTAAAATTATCGCTATCATCGAAGGCATTGCGTCCTGATGTATTCCTGCAGGTAGTTAACCTGCGCGGTTATCCTGTCGATTCCACTTCGGAGACGGTAATAATTGAGTTCAGCATCTGCTGTAAGTCCTGGGCTTTCTCCATCGCCCATGCTGCTGGCTCCGGTCGTTGACTTTGCACAGGTGGCGGCGACTTGCAGCCGCTTACGGCCAGCAATGACATCGCTATGCAGACGCTCAATGGTTTCTTTCGCATCAGCCAGTTCTCCGGTGTATTTGGCATCCAGTGCAGCGACATCACGCTGGCGGGTCTGCATGTCTTTAATGGTGGCGGTCGCCAGGAGGAGTTTCTCAGTGGCCTTATCGCGCTGGTCTCTGTAAGTGATGGCGTTGTCGCGGTAGTGGTTCACGAAGAAAGCCAGTGCGCCGATTAACGCCAGCACCAGCAACTGCAGCCAGTAACGCTTAACCAGTGCGCTAATCATGACAGGAACAGAGCTCGCTCTGCCTCCCGCCGACGTGTCAGCCCATTCAGCACCTTCCCACCAGCTTTATTCCAGCGCAGGAACTCATCGGCTGCACCAGCGTAATCTCCGGCGTTGAGTTTTCGCAGGAGAGTCGATGTCGACAATGACCGCGCACCGAGGTTATACGTGAACGACACCAGGGCATCGAACTGGCCTTGTGTCAGCTTCACCCTGACAACTTTCAGCACGTCATTCTCATAACCAACAAGCCCTGTTTTCAGAAGCCTGTCAGCGGTTTGCTGGTCGATAGTCATACCGCGCTTTACTGGCTTTCCGTCAACCGGATGGGTCCAGCCATAGCCGATGGTCCACGGCGCATCTCCCGTTCCGGGGTCGGGGTAAGCAGTCAGCCGACAACCTTCAAATTTTTTTATCAGAGCAATTCCGTCAGGACTGGTTTGCATCGTCAACTCCCGCCTTTTTTGCTGCAAGTTTTTTAATCAGATTGCCGATCGAATCGGTGCCGATGTATCCAATAAAGACGCTGGCTATGTAGGCGAGGTTGCTGCTCAGGCCGATAAAGTCCAGAAGGTCACGAACGAACCAGGCAATCATCGCGCACATCAGCGCATCAATTAGCGTTTTTGTTACCGCGCCGCCGTTATAGCGACCACGCAGATACGCCATGATAAAAGCCAGCATTGCACCAATACCCTGCTCCTTGGCGGCAAGTAGCGCAGCGATGAAATCTTGTTTGTATGGCATTTTCATAGGCCTCACCTCCGATTTTCCGGATGGTGCTGTGTGTGTATGAAAAGGATCAGGCTTCACTGGCTGGATTTTCAACAAAGCACGTAGTGATTGATTCCCGTGAGCCTGAAATAAAAAACCCGCTCAAGGCGGGAATGTTAGGGTGTGGCAATGTCAGCTCTGCGGCTGAAGATACCCTGGCTGGGTTTTTGGTGCCGGTTAACGGATTTGAACCGCTACCTATTCACTTACAAGGCGACCGCTCTACCATTGGAGCTAAACCAGCATGTTTGGCGGGACAGCGTGGACTCGAACCACGATAAGAAGGTTAACAGCCTTCCGTAATGACCTTTATACGACTGACCCAAATAAAAAAAGCCACCGTTGCAACTTAAGAGTCACTAACGGCAGCTTATGCGAATAGTGTTGCTCATTTGCTCAATGATGTCAACACGTTCTATGCTACATGTTTAATTTTCTCTACACGTTTCCGGTTTTTAAACGCACTATCCAGAACTGGGTAAATCATAAACAACGAAGCATTGAGGATTTCGTCAACTTCCCGGCGACAGGTTGCGAGCGATGGTTTTTGAATACGCCCGCCGCCCCGGCATAACATCTTGCGAGGTCTTGCGACACGATGATAGTAAGATGCAATGGCATGCTTGGAAGATCCATGAGCGTAGTAGCTGAGGAGGATGCCAAAGGCTTTCTTGTCAATGCACATGACGGAATCGACGACCTGAGAAATCAACATTCCATCATCATCATTACACATTGGCCTTGTCATAACTCTTCCCGGCTCTACGCTCTCCATGAACTTCGCTATTACGCTGCTCATGCGCTTTTCCAGACGACCTGAATAAACCCATGCGCCCCACAGTTCAAGCCAGCCATTCAGCCAATCGTGCTGTTCTTTGGTGAGGTTTATTTCTCTTATGCTCATCGTCTTCCCCTCTTGCCCTGTTTGACCATCAGGACGCCGTTAACTATTACGTGACGCTCGCCTTTGCTGTCTCGGTTGTACTTGAGCACTGTTCCTCTTGCGCAGGAAAGCATCCTCGCCACTTCGGTCTGATTGCCTCGTGTCTGGATAAGAAGCTCTGGTATCGTTTGAATTGTGGCGTTCATACGTTCTCCAGTTCGGTGATTTTTATTCCAAGCCGTCCGCCTGGTACTTTCACGCCACGAATTACGCGAATGTCATCGAATTGCTCGTCGTCTTCCGCAAATCCTGCGTGGATAAGGGAATCGAGTAAACCTTTCAGGATGTTATCGAGGTCGCGGCGGCGGGAGTCTGGAACGTCTGCGATTACTTTGATGCGGAGTCGTGATTTGGTGAAAATGTCTAACTTGAGTTGGCGGATGATTTGCTGAACGTCTTTTCGGTATTTCTGGCCTTTATCGCTGATGTAGTATTGGCTTCCCCGTCTTCGCCAGTAGGTGTTCACCGACGGCGGGTATGGAAGCACAAACTGATATTCGTTCATGGCTTAATCTTCCCCTCCTTCAGCAGTATCGCCTGCGTCCTGATCACGCCTTCGAGGTGGTAAAGTCTGGCGTCTTTGTTGTCGAGAATCATTGTGCGTCGGTCGATCTCCGCGTGGCAGTCACTACAAGCCCATGCGCCGATCAGGTCGTCAGGCTTCATTCCCGTTCCGCAAATTCCAGCCATCCGGTAATGCGCCAGAACTGTAGTTTCAGGATTGCCATTGCATACGCCGTAAATACGTACCTGACATTCTCTGCCGCGTGCTTCTTTGCGTAGATTGGCCATTAAGCAGCCTCCCCTGTTACTTTCAGCATTCCGTTATCGAGCAGCTTTCTGGTCAGCCACTGTTGACCACGCCCGGTGATTTTTGTGGTGAACGATATCTGTATTCCGTGATTTGTATTGACCGCTGTTTCTTTCACTGTGAAATAGCCGCGATCCATATATTCCTGCATTGGCACATTGCGCCGGGAACCTGAAGCAATAAGGATTTTGTGATCGCGCATCCACGCAAACAGTTTGTTTGGACCAATACCGACAACCTTTGCAAAGTTTCCAATCAAAATTCCGCTGGCTTCGCCAACTCGATCGGCAAACTCAACTTTAGGTGCGGCAATTGCGAGCTGGTTTTCCAGTTGCATTTTCTGCTCAGCAAGGTCAGCAGCAAGGCGCAACGCTTCTGGTAGCGTTTTGGGGATATTAACCGCAGCGTCTTCAAGATCTCGCCAGCGGTCAACAAGGCGAGCGGTGAACTCTGGCGACAACTGGGCAACAACAACAATACTATCTCGCTTACCTTGTTCGCCTTCGAAGACGTAATGCTCGTACTGAACATTGAACCCTAAGTTATTGATTCTTTCGGAAACCTCAATTTGAGGAAGCCGGATAACACCATTTTTAGCCAGTGTTTCGATGGTACGTTTCACATTGTCATGACGCTTACCCACCAACTCAGCGATTTCAATGCTTGTCATTTTGATGGCATTGCCATTTATTAACTCATTCATCGTCTTCTTCCTCGTACATTGAGCTATTCGGATCGCTCATCAGTTCTGCACAGCAGTGCTCACACACGTGAACTTCCAGCACATGCAGCTTCTGACCGCAGTTAGCGCACGTTAAAGCTCGCTCGACACTTCCTTGTTCGTAACTTCGATTTTGGTCAATCACCTTGTTTTCCTCGCACGTTCTCTTAGCCACCGGATATCCCACAGGTGAGCCGTGTAGTTGAAGGTTTTTACGTCAGATTCTTTTGGGATTGGCTTGCGTTTATTTCTGGAGCGCTTCGTTGGAAGGTATTTGCAGTTTTCGCAGATGATGTCGGTGATGCTTCGTCGCTGTCGTCTCATTCGTACCTCCTGTCGGTAAATCTGACACCCTGACCAATAGCCCATGCTGTCGTGTACTCAATCAGGCTTGCCATGCGCTTCACGCTCATCTGCGCGCTACTTTCGCGAATGTTGACGTATTCGCCTTCAAGCCCGGGCAAAACATCAGCTTCCTGCTTTGTTGCCACTGCATGACCGCTTATCAACAAAACCTTCCATTGTTCTGGTTTTAACCATTTGCCGCACCATTGAACCTGACTTGCGATATCCGCCAGCATCGCGTGAAATTTTGCGTTCTGGTCAAGGTTGCGCTTGTAGTCAGTAATGCGGATGGTAACTGGCTTGTCTTTATCGAGTGGTGTTGCGAGGATGGCGGTGATTGCGGCTTGCTGTTGTTGCTTACTCCTGAGGAAAATTGTCTGTTTCATGGAATTCCTCAATATGTGTAAATGCTATATCCGTTTTTATTTGTCCTGGTGCCATAGCCATATAGGCTCCAGTCATCCTGTTTTCTCTCACCAAAAATATGCTTGCGGTATTCTTCCTGCTGGCGTCTCCATATTTCCATCATGTCTGGCTGGTTCTTTTCTCGCATTTTTCGAATCTGCTCAAGGATGAACTCTATTTGCTGCTGATTTGTCATGCTCACTCCTTTACTTTAAATCCAGACTCCGAATAATTCTGTTGCGCTGAAACTCATTGTTGAGTTTGGACAACCGTCGAAGAACACGGTCACGCGGATAGCGTCGTGCAGCAGGTGAATGCTCATACAACTCATCAATCGGCAAACTGGACGATGAACGATACCGATACCAACGCACCAACTCTTCACGAAAATTAGCCCTGACAAGCTCAGCTATCGTACTCATTTCTTAAAGCCTCCAATTCCCTCTCCCCCAAATAAAAAGGCCTGCGATTACCAGCAGGCCTGTTATTAGCTCAGTGATGTAGATGGTCATTGCTTCATCTCCCTTTCCATTTCATCAATGTCAACGTCATCAGGAAGGTGGGAGCAATACGCCGCTATACCATGATGATTTATCTCATACCCTTTGAACGTTACCATCTGGCGCGTAATCTCAACTTCGTTCAGGAATCCGTCATCGCATAACTGCCTGGCTATTTTCGATTTGGTCTGGATTATTGGTAGTGCCTGTTCTTTCAAAGCGCATGATATTTGTGCATCCCATGCCTTTTCGAGAATGGCTAATTGTTTTTTATTCATTGCCTTACCTCCATAAGCGCCCTATTAATAAACGCCGTCATTGGATTTGCACATCCCCACCCCGTACCATCTGGATTTCTTTTAATTGGCTCCTTCTTCACTTTGCGTTTCGCATAAATAACCGTCTTCCACTTACGCTCAACAACACTCAAATGCCCTTGTTTCACCATATGCCTTGCTGCTTGAGCGATTCTGTTATTTGGTATTCCGGTGATCAGAGCTAATTCATGTGGGGAGAATTGTTCATGAGTTTTCAGATATTCCAGGATGATTTCTTTTCCAGTCACGATCTGCTCCTGTAACTATCCCATGTAAACGCAAGGGTGCATCCGCCGCCATCATTCATCCTGTCAATAACACGCTCACCAATGAATGCCGAAAGTTCATCTTTGCTCTGATTACTAATCAGGATTGTTGGCTTCATGTATTCATATCTGGTGTTGATAATTTCGAACATGATTAGCTTTTCAGCATCACTGCCGAACTGCACGCCAACCTCATCGATTATTAACAAGTCAGGATGCGTAAATTGCCTAATGACTTCTTCTTCAGTTCTGGTTGCGGCCTTAGACCATGTTGATTTGTACTCTCTGGCAATTTTCAACGCAGTGGTAAATATCACAGAGCTTTGATGCTCGATAATGGCGTGCCTAGCGATAGCCAGTGCAAGGTGGTTCTTTCCAGTTCCAGGCTTACCACACATGACCAGTCCGCCACCTTTCTGAAGGCGTTCAGGCCACTTACTGGCATATGCCTGGCATACCTTAAGAACTCGCTTTGCATCATCGTTAACAGGCTCATAATTCTGAAGAGTGCAATTTTTGAACCTCTCTGGAATATTGAGAGAATTCAACAAATATTCAATTTTTGATTGTCTTGCTCTTTGTTCTGCCTGCTCACGTTCAATCTCTTTCTTACGAATTTTCTCCTCAAGGCACTGTGGGCACTCAGATTTACTTGAAGTAATTCTTTTTCCTGAGATGGTCAGATATTTCTCATAGGAAGTATATTTACCGTGTTTCTCGCACTCTTCCACTGTGCTGGTAACTGACATTCCATCTGATGCTGATCCAATTTTGCTAAACTCAAGTTTCTGTTTCAGATCAGAAATGTCATTGATTTTTGAGTCTACAAGTTGCCTTTGCAGTGCCAGATTGTAACCATTTGTCGTATTCATATTCACTCCTGCGCCCATGAAGGCATTTCAGTTTGCCCGTAATCTTTGGCGGCAAAGTTTTCCTGCATAGCTCGCTGCTGCGGCCTCGGTTGAGATTTCCCCTTTGGAGTCTTGGGTTCAAAAATCCCCTGCCAACCACTGGCGATGCTCTGGTTTATAATTTCTTCAGGTGTATATCCCTTCTCCAGACTTCTGCTTAGAACGTTGATAGCCTGAGTGACACTTTGCTTAGACTTGATCGACTTACCTATCTCCTTGCGATAGGTAACCCACGACAACCATGTTTCTGCTGATAACCAATCAGGCAACTCTGTTTCTAGCGGGTCGAACTTCTGAGAAACTTTTTTGGGGGATATAGGGGGTTTATTAATATTTTCTTTTGTCTTTAAAGAATGTCTTTTGTGTGTCTCTAACTTCGAGACATTGAGTGTCTCTAATTTGGAGACATTTTTTGTCTCTAACTTCGAGACAAAGTTGCTAACTTGGAGACACTTGCTGAATTGCCACGCAGATACCTCACTGTTTACACCGATTTGATTTCCATCCATAAACAGGCAATTCATTGAAATCAGTTCTTTTTTAGCCTTGTTAACATTCTGCCTTGACAGTCCTGTTAACTGAGCAATTTGCTCATCGGCTATTCGATCTGTTTTCTTATTGAATCCATATGTTTTCCGGACGTAGGCCAGCATAACTTTCAACTGGCGAGCGGTTAAATCAGCACTTGCGATAGCTTCCAGCAGCTCGTTAGCGAATCTGGTGTAACCATCATCGATATCAGCCACTCTTCGCTCCTGTTCAACAGGTTCACTCTTCGACAGGTAAAATACTTCAGCCAGGCTCATTTCCAACCTCCGCATCAAAGCATTGGGCTTCAAGAGACTTAACCATCACCACACTGCCATCTGTATTAATAACTATCGATGAGTTATATTTGCTTATCAGTTGCTTCGCGTAATCAATTCCGGCGCGAATAAGGAAATTTTTCACCGCAGGAAGATGACCAACTACACTACCCAGACCTTGCTCTATAAGCTCCTCATTAAGATCAAGCTCATTTTCATGGCGAAAAGAAATGAATGAGTCGTAAATTGCGTATTCTGCCGTCTCGCCATTTCTTTCAGGGCCAACCAGCGCCCTTATTTCATTTAGAGATTCAGAAAGCTCATTATCTTCAAGCTTGAAAAACTCTCGATTATCACTAAGCCTCTCTTTTGCAAAGGCTTTATGCATGAGTTTTTCATCTGATGCGGGATTATTTGAATGAAAGGCTGCTATCACCTTAAATGGCTTAGGAACGCCAGTAGAGGCTGAAATTTCTTTAGCCCTAACTTCTGGTGAATGCTTAGTCATCCCAATCTTATAAATTCCTGGCATGCACTCATTAGAAAGCACATAAACAAAGCCATTTGATTTAAAATCATCTGGCACCTTCATGCTCTTCAGAACCTGGAATTTGTCATTTTCGTATGTCATAATTACTCCTGTGGATTGATCCAGTCTTTCTACATCAGGCCTCGAAGAATTCGCCGTTCTTCGGGGCTTTTTCTTTTGTCAGCATTCTGGCTACTTTCTTAGCCAGTTCCGCCAACTCCTCGTCTTCAACACCCCATTCAAGAACAGCCAGAAGCATTCCCATTTTGGGGATGAAGCTATCTTTCCATCGCGAAATTTGCGATTCATTAATCCCTAACGCGTCGGCAACCTTTCGCTGACCACGTACAGCAATTCGATTCAGGATGTTGCTTGTAATTGCATTCGCTTTCTTGCGAGTACTTGTAAGTTGCATATGTAAGTATTTCCTTAGATAACAATTGATTGAATGTATGCAAATAAATGCATACACCATAGGTGTGGTTTAATTTGATGCCCTTTTTCAGGGCGGGGATGTGTAAGAGCGGGAATGTCTTAAGCGGCTTTTCCGCGTTTAGTTCCGTACTGTAACCAAACCGGATCACAGTTAAGCGCCATAGCAATCTCAAACAAGAAGCGCGGTCGCTTGGTTACTCCAGCTTCAATCAGTTGAATTGATTGCTGTTTAACACCGGCTTTGGTTGCCAGTTCGGTTTGCGTCATTTTTAACGCAATTCGCCTCTTCTTGAGGCGTTCAGAAAGAGTTTGCATATCGCCTCCATCAACAAACTTTCTTGTATTTTCATACAATGTATCTTGTTTGTCAAATACAGTTTTTCTTGTGAAGATTGGAGGTAAATAACAGAGGTGGCTTATGAGTATTTCTTCCAGGGTAAAAAGCAAAAGAATTCAGCTTGGACTTAACCAGGCTGAACTTGCTCAAAAGGTGGGGACTACCCAGCAGTCTATAGAGCAGCTCGAAAACGGTAAAACTAAGCGACCACGCTTTTTACCAGAACTTGCGTCAGCTCTTGGCGTAAGTGTTGACTGGCTGCTCAATGGCACCTCTGATTCGAATGTTAGATTTATTGGGCACGTTGAGCCCAAAGGGAAATATCCATTGATTAGCATGGTTAGAGCTGGTTCGTGGTGTGAAGCTTGTGAACCCTACGATATCAAGGACATTGATGAATGGTATGACAGTGACGTTAACTTATTAGGGGATGGATTCTGGCTGAAGGTTGAAGGTGATTCCATGACCTCACCTGTAGGTCAAAGCATCCCTGAAGGTCATATGGTGTTAGTAGATACTGGACGCGAGCCAGTGAATGGAAGCCTTGTTGTAGCCAAACTGACTGACGCGAACGAAGCAACATTCAAGAAACTGGTTATAGATGGCGGGCGGAAGTACCTGAAAGGCCTGAATCCTTCATGGCCTATGACTCCTATCAACGGGAACTGCAAGATTATCGGTGTTGTCGTGGAAGCGAGGGTAAAATTCGTATGATCAGGATTGCGGCGCTACTCTCAATGCTCTTAACTACCAGCGCCAATTCTGAATGCTGGATTGTCACAAACCTGCACGGGTACGGGGCAATGAATGGCGATCGTTACGAGTTTACAAAAGACAGCACGGAAGATTCCGTTTTCCACGTAACAATAAATGGCGATAAATCATCAGTTTATGAATCAGTTTCTGGCGTCTATCCAGAGATGAAATACACTGCTTTGTCATCGAACACTATGGTAGGAGAATACCAGTCTGGAGGAGGAATAACCGTTGAAACTTGGTCAATCACTACAGACAAAAAAGCTCTTTACTCCAAAGTAATGAATATCCCAGGTATGCAACAACTTACATCAACCAAATCCTTTGTTGGTGATGTAGTCGGAACCTGCAACCAGTAATCCCCACCTCAATCTCGATAACCAAAAAACAAACTATTTTCCGTTTAAAAACAACGGAGTTTGTTTTTCACGCCTCTTTTTACAATATTTCTTGTTTACAGTATACAATCTTTCTTGTAATTTTAAGCCATCAGCAGGACGCGCTAACCACCATGAAGGTGATGCTCTTAAAAATTAAGCCCTGAAGAAGGGCAGCATTCAAAGCAGAAGGCTTTGGGGTGTGGTGAAGCCAGCTAGTCACTGGCAAGTGCTTACCTACTGTTGAGCGGTGAAGCGCTCCCAACGCTAGCAATAGCGTGGACGAGATGGGGAGCCGCGGGCGATAAGGCCGCCATAACGCGCACGTTGTCGCATGGAAAAATCGCTGGGGTGCCGGTTATACCCCTCCGAATGAGACTCAACAAGCTGGAGCTAGACTACCAGCCACCACACCACCAAAGCTAACTGACAGGAGAATCCAGATGGATGCACAAACACGCCGCCGCGAACGTCGCGCAGAGAAACAGGCTCAATGGAAAGCAGCAAATCCCCTGTTGGTTGGGGTAAGCGCAAAACCAGTTAACCGCCCTATTCTCTCGCTGAATCGCAAACCGAAATCACGAGTAGAAAGCGCACTGAATCCTATAGACCTTACGGTGCTAGCTGAATACCACGAACAGATTGAAAGCAACCTGCAACGTATTGAGCGCAAGAATCAGCGCACATGGTACAGCAAGCCACGCAGTGAAATGGGTGTGACTTGCTCAGGCCGCCAGAAGCAACGCGGAAAATCAATTCCAGCTTATTACGATTGAGGTGAGCCATGCTCAAGAAAGTCAAACGCCGACTTTACAAAGAAGGTGGATATTCATGCCAGTTGCCAAAATGCGACACAACAAAATGGAATGTCGATGATTGGTGTAACTGGATAGATAGATACGGAACTTGGTGGGAACGTATTTATTTTCGCAGCAAACCACTTATTTGAGGTTAGATATGGAAGAACAAGCAAACAAGATTCTCGTAGAACTACTGCAAAAAGCCAGTAATGGAATAGACGCGGCTGTTTCATTCAGCCAGGCACAGATTCCTGATGTTGTTCATCAGTTGCTGCTATGGAATATGGTTGACAGTCTGATTAAAACATTAATGGCCATTTTAACAATCCCACTGGTTTTCTGGTTTATGAAGAAGCAGTGCCAAAGAGTTGAGACAGGTAAAATCGGTGATGAAGGATATTCATGGGAGAAAGGAAATCCCAAATACAGGCCGACAATGGTTTGGGATAGCAAAGGTGATATTAATCTTCTTATCATGCCATTGGTTGTAGTTTTGACTCTGTGGGGGATTTTTATTATTGGTGTAGTAACCAATATGACTTGGTTAAAAATTTGGCTGGCCCCAAAGCTTTACCTTATCGAATATGCAGCATCATTGGTTAAGTAATTTCAGGCCGCATAGTCGGCCTTTATTTTTGGCATAAATACACAGAGGTGAATAATGACAGTAGGAAGAATGAAAAGGCCATGGAATGTTGTTGGCGCTGGATTTAACGATGATGGGGTTTATTTCACGTTTGACGATACAACCATCCATCGAGGTGATGTGAGATTGATGGAGGCAGCTCCTGATTTGCTCGAAGCCCTGCAAGCGATGCTAAACAAGGCATACAAGCAAAACTGGAATGACCATTATCCTGATGAAGTATCGAAAGCACAGTCAGCAATCAGCAAAGCCCTTGGAGATGAGTAATATATGACAAAATCATGGAGCGTACCTTTTCCTGAATCAGAAACTGAACATGATGGAATGCCTGTTTTCTGGAGATTCCAAGCGACAGTTGAAGAAGATGGAATCAAAATATTCGCACTTCAATATATAGCTTTTCATCAGACAGAGCATTATGCATGGTTGGTTCCTGCGCATTGGATTGTTAATTTTAAACCAGCACCAAATCAGTGGTTACAGGAATGGAAACAAAGGAGAAATAGATATGCAATTAAGAAAGTAGCAAAAAATGCAGAAAGATCTTTTGCGTTCCCGACGAAGAAACTTGCCATTGAAAGTTTATTGCGCCGGAAGAAATACCATTTGATGAGAATCAAACAAGATTTGGCTGTTGTATCAACTCTTGTTGATGGGATGAAGAATATTGATACATCAACACCAGATATTGAATATAACTTTGGACACAACCAAGAAACAGAAAATTGGGTATTCTACTAGGCCGCATAGTCGGCCTTTATTTTTGGCATAAACAACAGAGGTGGATATGAAAGAGTTTAAGGGTACGCCTGGTAAATGGAAGTACACGGTTAGAAACGTCAACGAGATGATGACTACGTTCCATGGTGTGACGATTGGTGACACATACATTGAAGCAGCAACAAGAAATGAAAGGGAGGATGCGCTACTGATAGCAGCAGCTCCTGATTTGCTTGAAGCACTGCAAGAGCTTGTCTTCCTTTACGAGCATGACGAAGGGTGCAGAGAGTTAACCGAATACAAACGAGCCAAGGCAGCCATCAGCAAGGCCCTGGGGGAAGAATGATGAATAAGAAATACATTGTTGAAGTTATAGAGCGAGAAACGAAAGAAGTAATTAAACATTTCGAATTTGATAATTATAGAAAAGCTGACCGCGTAGAAGAGGGATTGTTGCGACAAAGTAATCTCGAAAAATTTGATGTTGTCATGCGATGCGAATAAGCACCTATAGCAGATTTGCGAGTCTGCTATGTGAGCAATGTCGCTCGTAACTAAACAGGAGCCGACTTGTTCTGATTATTGGAAATCTTCTTTGCCCTCCAGTGTGAGGGCAATTTTTTTGACGGAGGATATATGAGTGAAGTAACAGATTTAGTTGTTATTGAAAAAGCAAATGCAATGACTGTATTTCAGTCTGCCGACCAGATTGAAGAAATCCTTCAAAAGGTTGAACGTGAAGTTATGTCCTTTGTGCCTGATATCACAACGGCAAAGGGCAGAAAGGAGATCGCTTCTCTGGCGTATAAAGTTGCGCAGACGAAAACATATCTCGATGGTCTTGGCAAAGACCTTGTTGCTGAACTGAAGGAAATTCCAAAGCTAATTGATGCCAACCGCAAGACAGTGCGTGATCGCCTTGATGAGCTGAAAGCCAAGGCGCGCCAGCCTCTTACTGATTATGAGGAAGAACAGGCGCGGATTAAAGCCGAAGAAGAAGCTAAGGCAGCAGCTGAAGCTCTCGCAAAGCAAATTGAGTCTGACCATGAAATAGCTATTTTGATGGATCGCGAATTTGACCGCCAAAGAGAAGAGGCAAGACTCAAAGCGGAGCAGGAAAAGCGAGAGCATGAAGAACGCTTAAAAAGAGAAGCTGAAGAGAAAGCCAGAGCAGAAGCCGAAGCAAAGGCAAAAGCCGAAATTGAAGCAGCAGCAAGGCGAGAAGCAGAAGCTAAGGCCGCAGCGGAACGTGCAGAGCGTGAACGCATTGAAGCCGAGCAACGAGCACAGCGCGAAGCAAAAGAGGCAGCAGAACGAGCTGAAAGAGAAAAGCAGGCGGCAATTGAAGCAGAACGCCGAAAAGCACAGGAGGAGGCTGAACGAATCCGGCGCGAGGCTGAAGCAAAAGAGCAAGCCAGAATAGCAGAAGAAAAAAGAATCAAGGACGAAGAAGAGCGTAGAGCAAAGGATAAAGCTCACCGGAAAGAAGTAAATAACAAAATACTTGCTGACCTTATCAAGGTTGGTGCATCAGAAGATGTTGCTAAAAATATCATAACAGCCATCGTAAAAGGCGAAGTATTCGCAACAAAAATAACCTACTAATAAAACCAACATAAGGAACCACCCATGATTTACGCAATCGCGGGAGGCGCTCGCATGGGTGCCTTCCAATTAAATGAATCTTTACTTGAACGAATCACCCGTAAATTACGTGACGGATGGAAAAGAGTTGAGGTCTTATTATGCGCAATGAAATAGCCATCAATCACCAGATGCTTCGTGCTGCACAGAACAAAGCAGTAATAGCCAGATTTATTGGTGATTCAAAAATGTGGCTTGAAGCAAATAAAGCGATGAAATCAGCTATCAACCTTCCGTGGTATCGCAGGAAATGAGTTTTACAGATAACTGGTCAGACGAAGAATTCATTCGTCAGATGAAAGAATTAATCGGTAACGAAGGAGATATTCATGTCACTTGCAACCACAGTGAAGGAGAGCAAGTTACAGAGACGCATGTACACGCAGAAAGCTCTCTGGTATCGCCATAATGGCGACCGCGAAGGAATGCGGGTATGCCTTAATTTGTCCCGAGTCGAAGTATTAAATCAGCGTTATTTCCTTGGGGAATGTCCATTCTGAGAACAATCATATGAGCAAAGAATTTTACGCAAGACTGGCAGCTATTCAGGAGAATCTGAACGCGCCAAAGAATCAGTACAACTCATTCGGAAAATATAAATACAGAAGCTGCGAAGACATTCTTGAAGGCGTTAAGCCGTTACTGAATGGCCTGTTTTTATCAATCAGCGATGAAGTTGTGTTGATTGGTGATCGGTATTACGTGAAAGCCACGGCAACTATTACCGATGGCGAAAACAGTCATACGGCAACCGCTCTTGCACGAGAGGAAGAAAGCAAGAAAGGGATGGATTCTGCACAAGTTACGGGAGCTACAAGCTCTTATGCACGCAAGTATTGCCTCAATGGTTTGTTCGGCATTGATGATGCGAAAGATGCAGATACAGACGAGCATAAACATCAGCAGAACGCAGTAGCAAAGCAATCAAAACCATCACCTACACCTGAACAGGTTCTAAAAGCATTCACTGACGCAGCAATGCAGAAAAACACCGTGGAAGAGCTTAAACAGGCGTTCGCCAAAGCGTGGAAGATGCTCGAAGGAACACCGGAGCAGCACAAAGCGCAGGACGTTTACAACATCAGACGAGACGAATTAGAAGGAGCGGCTGCTTAATGGCACATTCGATTACTGTAAGACTAAACAAGCCCGCAAGAGAGTTTCAGGCCGGGGAAAATATCGGATTCAACATCCGTGCTGGCGTTCAGTATTACGATCGCCAGACAAAAAAGAAAGAATGGACAAACTACAGCGCCGTTGTATTTGCCAAGCCGGGAGCGCAAGCGGATTACTACCGTAGTGTTCTTGTTGAAGGTGGCATTGTGGAAATTACCGGAGAAAACATCAGGGTTGATGTTTATCAGGGGCAAAATGGTCAATCAATCACTCTTGAATTACTGAATGCAAAGATTGGATTTGCAACCTCAGGAAACAGCCAACAGCAGCAAAGTAGCAATCATCAAAATCATCCTGAATACGACGATTCAATTCCCTTCTAAAGTAGCAACATAAGGATTCCATTATGCCAGCGCCTATGTATGGTGCGGATGACCCGCGCCGCTGTTCCGGTAGCTCCAAGGCGGAGGTGCTGGAAAATATCAAAAACAATTTCGACACGTTTATCGATCTGCCACCAGAAACAAAAGCAGAACGGATGTACCGACGCGATATACAACTCGCGTTAAAAGATGAGAAGGACCGAACAAACGAAACAGCAATGAGACCGTTGCGAAAAGCGACAATAGACAAATTCCCTGAATATATCGACCCGCGCCTGCGTAATTACCGCTCACGCTATGGCGCTATCAGTAATGACTGAGGAATTTACCATGAGAGGACTTGCATACAATCCCGGCATTCTTCCGGCAGAAATGATTATTCGCCAACGCGTAAAGCCAATGCCATCGAGAGAGGAATTGCTTAAGAGAAATTCTTTTCCATCAGTGAATCAAAACAAATATCTGAATGCTATGTGGCGGAGTGGGAAGAAATGAAACAAATGTCACTAATTGAGATGGATGGTTTTCTGAAAGGTAAATGCATCCCCCGAGATTTAAAGGTTAACGAAACAAACGCTGAATATCTTGTCCGTAAGTTCGGTGAACTTGAATCAAAACTAGAAACGGCGTTGCGGGAGTGTCGTTCTGCTGGAATCACGATTGATAACCTTGAGGCCAAGTGCGCGGCGCTGGCTGTGGAGAATGCGTGGCTGAATAAATTTATCGTACAGAGTTGCTACGTGTTTGACGGCGAGCAGGGTGAACTATCTGATGCGTATATCTGCGCAATAGACGGAAGGATGCCGCAAACCCAAGTCACCGACGCTTTTTGGGATGAAGTGAAGACTGAAGCACGCAAGGAAGGCGCTTACTTTGTGGCGAACAGAATGCTGGCTGCCTGGGATGCTGGTTTTATTGATGATACTGCGAAGAACGCAGCGGATATTGCCCGGATGATTCTTACCTCAACTGAGTTTATGGCTAATGCGCCGGAAGGCGATTTTGACCGCTCATTCTCTGATGGCGTTCTCGAAGATATCGCCGACCAGCTTCGCAAAGGAGGCAACCAGTGAGCAAGATTGACTATCAGGTACTGCGTGAGGCAGCAGTAGCAATTGAAACAGTAGCAACACCTCAAAAATTGCTGGCATTTCGTATGAAAGTAACACCTCAGGTTGTGCTGGCTCTACTGGATGAACGAGATGCATTAAATGAACGCCTAGCCGAACTGGAGGCTGATTTAGCAGGGCTGGCCGAAGACCACCAGAAAGCGACTGAGTCAATTAAGCAGGCTGATGCAGCTGTTAAGTTGGCACACGAGAAGTTTTCGGCGCTGGCGGCGGAGAATGCGATGTTGAAGCAACGGACACAGCAACTTATCAACATCATTAGTAATACTGACAATGACTACTGCATGTGTGGTTCTGCTATGAAAGACCACGTGCACGGCGGATGTGGTTATCCTACTGGCATGTTCGATTATTACTACAACCAGTGGCTGGAGTCAGATAACAAAACCCCAGCCACCGATGCTTTCCTGGCTGAAGTTAGGCGTGAGGCATCTGAACCACTCCAGAAGGAAATTGAAATCCTTAATAAGAATCTGCTCATGTCTGTTGGCGATATCAGAGACCTTATTGACTACAACCCTGAAACTGGAGTTCTTACCGCGAAAGTCAACTTTGCAGGTCGTCAGGAAGGAGCAATTATTGGCTCTCAAACTTGGCAGGGCTATTACGCCTTTTCGCTGTTTGGCAAGAAGTGCTTTGCTCACCGTCTAGCATGGCTTCTACATTACGGAGAATGGCCTTCCCAGCCTATCGACCATATCAATGGCATCAAGAAAGACAACAGCATAAGAAACCTGCGCCTTTGCTCTCTATCGCAGAATCAATTCAACAAACCAACCCAGAAAAATAACACCACTGGTGTCAAGGGGGTCTATTGGAATAAGCGCGATAAGCGATATGTAGCAAGCGTTCAATTTAACGGGAAGAAGTACAGCGCAGGGCACCATAAGGATATCGAAAGCGCAAAGGAAGCCGTTATGAAGCTAAGAGAAAAACTTGCAGGCGAATTTACTAACCATGGTGAATTCGAACTCGCCGACCAGTTACGACAGGGAGCCGCGCTATGAGCAAATCATACATCGTTATTCAGCAGTACTGGTGGTGCAACGAGAAAGGCCATGGAGTTGAATACACGACAGACGGCGTTGACTTCGATAAGCGCGATAAGGCAATCAAGCATGGTCTGAAAACACAAGGTAGTGATGATTTCAACATCGGCGTTATCGAAGGCGGTAAGCTTGTTTCCTTCGACTGGATGAATGAGCCAGTGGGTGAAAGTGCAGAGACACTTGCTGAAATTGCAGAAGCCATCGGTTACGAAGGAACCGCCCAATGAGCAACATCGACAAACAGGCGCTGCGTGAAATCGCAGCGGCAGCAGTTGGCGCACATGAGCGCCTTAGTGTTATGCCGCCTGATGACATTTTCGATATCTCACTGGCAGAAGGAACTCAGCTTGATGCAGATATCACTGCCTTGAACGCGCTGAACTCCGCAGCAAACCCCACTACCGTGCTGGCGCTGCTGGATGAGCTGGAAGCCGCAGAAAAGAAGACTGTCGAAATGCCAACCTTCGACGGCTATGTGCCACACGTTGCGCGAGAACTTCAAGCGGCATTCCGCATCGCCTGTGATAACGCTGGCATCAACGTCACCGCAGCCGGTAAAGGGGAGTAAGCATGAAATACGAAATCCCGGAATCAGAAGATATTGAATGGCAGCAGGATATGCTCCGTGAAATAGACAGCGCCCTTGATGTCTTGCGTGATGAACATGAGCACGCAGAGGTAGTGGAGGAAATCATCAATGATATCACCGCGAGAATAGCATCACTCCGCGCGTACTCTGGATACTGAGGACTAACCTATGAGCACTATTACCAGAGAATTCACCAAAGAGCAGTTACAGCAAATTATCGAAACTGACCACGTTCAATGCGGTGAGGCTTCGGCGCTGGCGCGTATCGCGCTGGCATCGCTCGAAGCGGAGCCTGTGGCGTGGGCGCACAGATTAATCAACAAGCGTAACGGAGTCGTTCACCCTTGGGTTTACGGTAGCGCAGAGGCGTGTCCAAGCGAGGGGGATATCTTCAATATTGAGGTAATGCCGCTCTACACCGCCCCGCCAGCGCCGGTATCTGTGCCCGCTGCGATGGAAATTGATGATGACTTTGACAGCGCGTTTGAACACGGAAAAGCTGTCGGCTGGACCGCCTATCGCGCCGCCATGCTTCAGGCCGAACCTGTAAGTAATAGTGATGAGTTACCGCTGGACTATCTGCAAGGACACAAAGACGGCCTGGAGTGGGCTGCACAATTGGCAGAAGCAAATAATCCGCAAACAGGTGACTGGTTGTACGACGACCAAATCGATCTTGCCAGGGCGATTCGCAAAGGTCCGGATATGCCTACTGTTCAGGGTGGCAACTATCCGGTAACTCCGGATGGTTGGATAAGCTGTAGTGAGCGAATGCCGAACGATAAACAGTATGTTTGGTGTTGGGGTAAGTCTTACGGCTGGACTGAGTGCGATACCTTCGAAGGGTATTACGATTGGTCGAGAAACAAATGGTGGGCAGTTACTGACGATGGGGAAGAGCCGGCATCGAAAGTAACCCACTGGATGCCGCTGCCAGAACCGCCGGAGCAGGATGGTGAATGATGCCGCCAGTTAAAGTTGTGATTATCACTTTGGTGATGATAGTGATTGCGAGAATCATGTCTGGTGAAATTGGGTGGATATGGTAATGGCTAAGGCAGCAGCAGAGCGCAACTAACAATCCTCGCACTCGCGGGGATTTCTTTTATCTGAACTCGCTACGGCGGGTTTTGTTTTATGGAGATGATAAATGCACTTCCGAGTCACAGGTGAATGGAATGGAGAACCATTCAACAGAGTTATCGAAGCCGAGAACATCAGCGACTGCTATGACCACTGGATGCTGTGGGCGCAGATAGCACATGCAGACGTAACCAATATTCGAATTGAAGAACTGAAAGAACACCAAGCCGCCTGATGGCGGTTTTTTCTTGCGTGTAATTGCGGAGACTTTGCGATGTACTTGACACTTCAGGAGTGGAACGCACGCCAGCGACGCCCAAGAAGCCTTGAAACAGTTCGTCGATGGGTACGCGAGTGCAGGATATTCCCTCCTCCGGTTAAGGATGGAAGAGAGTATCTGTTCCACGAATCAGCGGTAAAGGTTGACTTAAATCGACCAGTAACAGGTAGCCTTTTGAAGAGGATCAGAAATGGGAAGAAGGCGAAGTCATGAGCGCCGGGATTTACCCCCTAACCTTTATATAAGAAACAATGGATATTACTGCTACAGGGACCCAAGGACGGGTAAAGAGTTTGGATTAGGCCGAGACAGGCGAATCGCAATCACTGAAGCTATACAGGCCAACATTGAGTTATTTTCAGGACACAAACACAAGCCTCTGACAGCGAGAATCAACAGTGATAATTCCGTTACGTTACATTCATGGCTTGATCGCTACGAAAAAATCCTGGCCAGCAGAGGAATCAAGCAGAAGACACTCATAAATTACATGAGCAAAATTAAAGCAATAAGGAGGGGTCTGCCTGATGCTCCACTTGAAGACATCACCACAAAAGAAATTGCGGCAATGCTCAATGGATACATAGACGAGGGCAAGGCGGCATCAGCCAAGTTAATCAGATCAACACTGAGCGATGCATTCCGAGAGGCTATAGCTGAAGGCCATATAACAACAAACCCGGTCGCAGCCACTCGCGCTGCAAAATCAGAGGTAAGGAGATCAAGACTTACGGCTGACGAATACCTGAAAATTTATCAAGCAGCAGAATCATCACCATGTTGGCTTAGACTTGCAATGGAACTGGCTGTTGTTACCGGGCAGCGAGTTGGTGATTTATGCGAAATGAAGTGGTCTGATATCGTAGATGGATATCTTTATGTCGAGCAAAGCAAAACAGGCGTAAAAATTGCCATCCCAACAACATTGCATGTTGATGCTCTCGGGATATCAATGAAGGAAACACTTGATAAATGCAAAAAGATTCTTGGCGGAGAAACCATAATTGCATCTACTCGTCGTGAACCGCTTTCATCCGGCACAGTATCAAGGTATTTTATTCGCGCACGAAAAGCATCAGGTCTCTCCTTCGAAGGGGATCCGCCAACCTTTCACGAGTTGCGCAGTTTGTCTGCAAGACTCTATGAGAAGCAGATAAGCGATAAATTTGCTCAACATCTTCTCGGGCATAAGTCGGACACCATGGCATCACAGTATCGTGATGACAGAGGCAGGGAGTGGGACAAAATTGAAATCAAATAATGATTTTATTTTGACTGATAGTGACCTGTTCGTTGCAACAAATTGATAAGCAATGCTTTTTTATAATGCCAACTTAGTATAAAAAAGCAGGCTTCAACGGATTCATTTTTCTATTTCATAGCCCGGAGCAACCTGTGAACACATTTTCAGTTTCCCGTCTGGCGCTGGCATTGGCTTTTGGCGTGACGCTGACCGCCTGTAGCTCAACCCCGCCCGATCAACGTCCTTCTGATCAAACCGCGCCTGGTACCTCTTCTCGCCCGATTCTGTCGGCAAAAGAAGCGCAGAATTTCGATGCTCAACACTATTTTGCATCCCTGACACCAGGTGCTGCAGCGTGGAATCCTTCCCCGATTACCCTGCCTGCGCAACCTGACTTTGTTGTCGGCCCGGCGGGCACTCAAGGTGTAACGCATACCACGATTCAGGCGGCGGTAGATGCGGCAATTATCAAGCGTACCAACAAGCGCCAGTATATTGCCGTGATGCCTGGTGAGTATCAGGGAACGGTATATGTCCCTGCCGCTCCGGGTGGAATTACTCTGTACGGTACAGGTGAAAAACCGATTGATGTGAAGATTGGGCTTTCCCTTGATGGTGGCATGAGCCCTGCCGACTGGCGTCACGACGTCAACCCGCGCGGCAAATATATGCCAGGTAAACCAGCGTGGTATATGTACGATAGCTGCCAGAGCAAACGCAGCGACAGTATCGGTGTTCTCTGCTCTGCGGTCTTCTGGTCACAAAACAATGGCCTGCAACTGCAAAATCTGACCATCGAAAACACGCTGGGCGATAGCGTAGATGCAGGTAACCATCCGGCGGTGGCACTGCGTACTGATGGTGACCAGGTACAGATTAACAACGTTAACATTCTCGGTCGTCAGAACACCTTCTTTGTCACCAACAGCGGTGTGCAGAACCGTCTGGAAACAAATCGTCAGCCGCGTACGCTGGTGACCAACAGCTACATTGAAGGGGATGTGGATATCGTTTCTGGTCGCGGCGCAGTGGTGTTCGATAACACCGAATTCCGCGTGGTGAACTCACGTACTCAGCAAGAAGCGTATGTGTTTGCACCGGCTACGCTGTCCAACATTTACTACGGTTTCCTCGCCGTAAACAGCCGTTTCAATGCTTTCGGTGATGGTGTGGCGCAACTGGGCCGCTCGCTGGATGTTGATGCCAATACCAACGGTCAGGTGGTGATCCGTGATAGCGCCATCAACGAAGGTTTTAACACGGCTAAACCGTGGGCCGATGCGGTGATCTCTAATCGTCCGTTTGCGGGTAATACCGGCAGCGTAGATGATAACGACGAAATACAGCGCAATCTGAATGACACTAACTACAACCGCATGTGGGAATACAATAACCGCGGCGTGGGTAGTAAAGTGGTTGCAGAGGCGAAGAAGTAAGAGCAATTAACTATTTGCCGGATGCGGCGTAAACGCCTTATCCGGCCTACGGTTCGATGCGATTTGTAGGTCGGATAAGATGCGCAAGCATCGCATCCGACAATAAGTGCCGGATGCTGCGAAAATGCCTTATCTGGCCTACAGATTCGATGCGATTCGTAGGTCGGATAAGATGCGCAAGCATCGCATCCGACAATAAGTGCCGAATGCGACCTACATTCACATGGCGCTTTTTACATCTGACGGTTTTTATTGAAGTTAATCAAACTACCCGCCTTGATAATCTCGCGCTCTTCAGCAGTCAGACTTTCCATATAGAGCGTAATTTCCGTTACCGGCGCATCTTCATGGATCACATAACCTTTAAACGTCGTACCCGGATTATCCAGCGCCGCTTTAATGCCAGGGATGTAAATGTAATCCCCCACTTCAAAGGTTGGTACTTCCGCCATTTGCAGCGGTAACATCCCCCAGTTGATGACGTTAGAACGATAGCGTTTAGTCGCGTACTCCTCGGCAATATTCGCCAGACCGCCAATCACACGCTGGCAGCTCGCCGCCTGTTCACGCGCAGAACCATCGCCTGGTTTCACCGCATAGACCATGCTGCCAATTTCAGTTTGCAGCGGATCAATATGCTCCTGACCAGCAATCTGCTTAATGCGCGCAAACACCTCTGTCAGCTCGCTGACATTCCCCGCCAGACGCTGATTTTCCAGCTCAGCAGTCGCTTTACTTCTGCTAACATAACCGGGATCGCGGCGAGACAGGGTAAACTCCGCCAGACCAATCGGATTTGAACGATAAGAAGAGGTTTCACCGGAAGGAATCAGTTCGTCGGTGGTGGTCACTTCGTCGAGGATCTTCGAGCACACTTTCAGGACGATATTGTCAGTCAGCGCACCCAATTCCGGCCAGTCTTTAATGTTCGGCCCGTAAATCAGCGGTTGCTGAGTTGCCCCTTTCACAAAGCCCTGATAAACACGGTTTTTATACGGCGTTACATCGAAGGCGTACTCCGGCACGTTGTCCCAGCAATCAAGTTCGCTGGCAGAGGTTAAATAGCCACCGTTTGCCGCAGTCGCAGCGATAGAACGAGCGTCCATCAACGCCACCGCTGACATCTGCCCATTAGCTGGCTTAGAGCCTTCGCGGTTCGGGAAGTTACGCGTGGTGTGGCGAATACTCAAACCGTTGTTGATTGGCGTATCGCCCGCGCCAAAGCATGGGCCGCAGAACGCGGTTCTGATGATTGCGCCTGCGCCAATCAAATCTGCTACCACACCTTTTTTGGCGAGATCCATAAACACCGGCTGTGATGACGGGTAAACTGCCAGCGAGAAGGTGTCATTGCCACAGGATTGACCGCGCAGTGCATTCGCCGCCGCGATGACGTTTTCGTAGTTACCGCCAGAACAGCCCGCGATAATCCCCTGCTGCACTTTCAGGCGACCATTTTCCACTTTATCCAGCAGCGAGAGTTTGGCTTTACCGTGCGCCACGCGTTCGGACTCAATTTCAATCTCACGCAGAATGTCGGTCAGGTTCTGGTTCAGTGTGTCGATTTCATACACGTTGCTCAGGTGGAACGGCAGCGCAATCATTGGTTTGATGGCGCTTAAATCAACGCTGATGCAGCCATCGTAGTACGCCATCGGTTGAGGGTTAAGCTGGCAGTAATCCTGGCCGCGACCGTGCAGCGCCAGCCAGTTATGGACTTCTTCATCGGTTTGCCAGACAGAACTTAAACAGGTCGTTTCAGTGGTCATCACGTCAACGCTGTTACGGAAATCGGTAGAGAGCGCGCTAACGCCCGGTCCAACGAACTCCATGACTTTGTTTTTGACGTAACCGTTTTTGAACACCGCGCCAATGATAGCCAGCGCCACATCCTGTGGCCCCACATACGGCGCAGGTTTTCCGGTCAGATGCACCGCAACCACGCCCGGATAGTCGATATCCCAGGTGTCATTAAGCAGCTGTTTTACCAACTCACCGCCGCCCTCACCGACTGCCATTGTCCCTAATGCACCGTAACGGGTGTGGCTGTCTGACCCGAGGATCATTTTGCCGCCGCCTGCCATCATCTCACGCATATATTGATGGATGACCGCAATATGCGGAGGCACAAAAATACCGCCATAACGCTGGGCCGCCGATAAACCAAAAACATGGTCATCACCGTTAATAGTGCCGCCGACGGCGCAGAGTGAGTTATGGCAGTTGGTCAGCACATACGGCAGCGGGAAACGTTCCATACCGGACGCTTTAGCGGTCTGTACAATACCAACAAAGGTAATATCGTGAGAGGCTAATGAATCAAACTTAATTTTAAGTTTATCCATATTTCCGGACGTATTATGCGAAGAGAGAATAGACCAGGCAATAGTGCCTTTTTTGGCTTCTTCTTTTTTAATTTCGCCGGTGAAATGTTCTTCGGCAATTATTTCGTTATTACTGGCGAGAAACACGCCTTTTTCAGATAACTTGATCATCAAATGCTCCAGATATCTGCGCACCGTGAAGTGCGCAGAAAGATAATAAATGGATATACTCTAAATAATTCGAGTTGCAGGAAGGCGACAAGCGAGTGAATCCCCAGGAGCTTACATAAGTAAGTGACTGGGGTGAGCGAACGCAGACGCAGCACATGCAACTTGAAGTATGACGAGAATATTTACAGCATGTTCCAGCCGATCAGCATATTCCACCACCACACGCCGAGGGTGATATGCACCAGGAAGGTTAATATCGTCAGTACCGCACCGACCAACCACCAGGATTTAATATCGTTATAACCCACGCCAAAGATGATCGGACCTGCCGCGCCGCCATAGTGAGTAACCATGCCGCCATAGGAGTTGGAGAACAACAGTGCCAGCGCGGTTAACATTAACGGTGCGCCGGAGACGTTCGCCAGCATGGCAAATACCGGTAACATAGCAACGATATAGGCACTACCGGAAGCGAAGAAATAACACACGATAATGCTGAGGAAAATAATAACGAAGAAAGCAACGTTACCGTGACCATCAAATGCCAGGTTATTTTTAAAGACTTCAGCTAACCATTCGAAGAATTTAACTTTCGATAATAAGGAGCTTAAGCCGATAATACCGCCGTACCAGATTAAGGTATTCCAGCCGCCTTTATTTTTAACCACGTCTTCCCAGGTAACGATACCCAGCAGCAGCATGGTTGCCATAACAACGATTGCCACGGTGGATTCATCAACCCCCAGAGACTTACTGAAAATCCAGCCCAGCAGCGCCAGCACAAAGACACCGAGCAGCATTTTTTCGCGGATTTTCATCGGTCCTAGTTCGGCAAGGCCCGCTTTAGCGATGGTTTTGTTATCCACCTTCTTAATTTCTGGTGGATACATGGTGTAAATCACCAGCGGGGTGACCAGCAGCATAATGATGCCCGGCAATCCGGCTGCCAGCGCCCATCCACCCCAGCTAATTTGCAGGTGCAGAATGTCGTTGATCATTTTCAGCGCCAGAATGTTCCCCGCCATTGCGGTAAAGAACATATAGCTGGTGGTTTTGGTGACCATGTAAATGGACATCATCAGGTAATGTCCGACACGACGCGGACTTTTTTCCGGTTCGGACCCCAAAGCCACCGCCACGCTGTTGATGATCGGTAACACAATGCCGCCCGCACGCGCGGTGTTAGACGGTGTTGCCGGAGCCAGTACCAGATCGAGGAATACCGTAACGTAACCCAGACCCAGCGTGGTGTTACCGATTTTACCAATCAGCAGATAGGCAATACGTTTACCTAAACCGGTGGTCACAAATGCGGCGCTTAAGGTAAACGCCGAGAACACCAGCCAGGTGGTACCTGAAGAGTAACCGCTTAATACGGCGGTGGTTTTAAACGCACCGTCGGATAAGTTACCGACCACCACCATTGAGGCAGCAACGGCAATTAACAGTACGACAGGTTCCGGGAAAGGCTTGATAACCAGCCCCACAATGGCCGCCAGGTAAATACCAAAAAGCACCCACGCCAGTTCGCTTAATCCTGCCGGAGCTGGCATAAAACCAATAATACATGGGATCGCTAATATCAGAATTAGCTTCCATAACGATTTCTTATTCATTTAAAATCCTGTTCTTTCTGTATGACTCATACAGAAGTCCTTTATTGATTGTCCTTATCCTGACAACGAATTTTTTCAGGGAAGATAAACTTCACCGGAAAATATTTTTCTGGTCGTCCGAATAACAGATGCGCGTAACGTCGTGGCATCCTGACCTTCATTACTTAAATGAACGTCGAGCGCACCACTGGGGTGTTCAATATTGAGGTAATGACTCCAACTTATTGATAGTGTTTTATGTTCAGATAATGCCCGATGAC
>OGQR01000681.1_pt1 | contig 27696 bp, 17 predicted proteins | sample 1553271 | NCBI WGS metagenome assembly OGQR01 (sample SAMEA2579970, study PRJEB22360) | human gut metagenome | biome: human gut; feature: human-associated habitat; material: faeces | place: Denmark | collected 2008/2010 | reverse complement strand
GAGCCGATGCGGCTGTTGTTCCGTGTCCGTTCGAACGAGACGAAGGCGTTGCGCGGTACATTGTATTCGCTGCCAGCCTGGTCCGTATAGCGGAGCGATCCCTCGATCGAGGCGTTCGAGACGTTGAACGTCTTGGCGAAGAAGACCACCTGCTCCTCGTTCGACGAGATGACGATATCACCGGCGCTTACGATGCTGCTCGTGCGGAAGGGCAGCGTCTTGCGCTCACCGCTCTGGTCTACGCCGCCGGGGGTCGTGTCCTGGCGGAGGGCCGAGCCGGTGCCGTAGTTGCGTTCGGTGTCTCGGTCGGCATCCACCGTGTAGATGAAGCGTCCCGCCCGGTCGGGATCGGCCTTGAGTTTGCCGGCGTCGAGGTGGCAGGCGGCCAGCCGGGCCTGGTCGATCTCCAACATCGGGGCGTCGATGTAGATCTCGAACGCCTCGCCGAACGGATCGACCGATTTGTCGTCCGATCCGCGGAAACTTGTTATGTCGAGGGAGATGTCCACCTGCTGCGAGGGCTCGTAGCTCCAGGTCAGGGGCGTGACCTCCTCTTCGGAGTCGCCCGAGGTGTCCGATCCTTCGCCGTTCATACGTGCGGCGAAACGGAAGGGGTTGTAGTTGGCCAGCTCGAAGGTGACCGAGCGGTAGGAGTTGCCGATGTAGTTGCCTTCGGCATCCCCGTTTGCGGGCAGTGCGGCGGGCGATCCGGCCTGGTTCGAGGCGATGCGCACCACCTCGGCACTCTTCGCCCGGTTCGTCTTCATGTAGATGGAGTAGCGGCCGGTCCCGGCTGCCGGATTCTGCGGGTTGCGTGGTTGGAACATTACGACGCACCCTCCGGTGGACCACAGCTCTTCGTTGATCTCGTAGAACGAGCAGTCGAACGCTTCGACGCCGGCCAGGGACTCCTCACCGTCTTCGTAGTGGTCCAGATGCTGCGAGTAGAGCAGGAACTCGTCGTTCTCCCCGGCGTTGAACGGCCGATCGTCGGCATTGTTCTTCATGACCATGTCGAACTGCACGTTGGCATGGAGCTTCTGGGGTACCAGCCGGTAGTAGATCGTCTCGTCGATCGGGTAGTTCTCGCTGCCCGGGTTTTCGGCATTGTACTCCTCCAGACCTTCCACCGTGATGGTGTACTGGTCTTCGGAGAAGGTGAAGGTCTTTGTCAGGCTCTCGAAGTGCTCGGCTTCCAGGATGATCGTTCCCTCCTCGTTGTCCCCCTGGTTGAGGACGTTCTCGAAGTAGATGCGCTGCACGCCGGGGGCCGTGGCCTCGTAGACATACTTGTACCCGATGCCGTTCGGGGCGCCGTAGCCCGCTTCGCCTTCGCTGATGACCGGGAGCGAAACGCCGGCTGCCGAGCGGATGTCCAGCTCGTTCGAGCTGACCAGCACGCGCAGCGGGAACAGTTCCGCGGGACAGTTCTCCGGGATGGTGAACATCACCGTCACGTGGGCCCGGTTCGCTGTGGGGTCGTTCTCGTCGATATGGCCCCATACGCGGGTTCCGACCCATGCGGGCGTGAACTGCTGCTCCTTGATGGTGATCACCTTGATCTTGCGCTGCAGCTTGCCCTTCTTCACGAGCAGCGTGCCCTCCAGTTTCTCGTTGTCACCCAGCGGGAGGAGCGAGATGCGGATGCTTCCCTCGCCCGCGCCCTCCACGATCTGGAACGAGTTGTCGGCATTCGGCCCGGCGACGCGGTTGTCGTCCAGCCACGAGACCTCGGGCTTGTCGTCCTGCGTGATCTGTGTCCCGTTCTTGCCCGTCAGCGTGTAGGAGAGCGTGTAGGTGTTTCCCGCGTCGCTTTCGCTCAGGACGTAGTTGGTCTGTGCGACCGTGAGGATGTAGTTCTGGTCCTCGACCTCGTTCACGTCGTCCGAGATGGAGATCCACACGTTGTTGGTCGCAGCGGCCGTCGTGGCCTCCTCGAAGGTCGTCTGTCCGAAGGCGAGCTCGCCCCGGATGTTAAGCTTGTAGTGGAAGTTGCGGCGCAGAAGCAGCTGTTCGCCTGCTTCATCGAGCAGCAGCACGCGGTAGTACCGGTCCCCGTCCGCCCCCTCGGAGGGAAGGTGTCCGCGGATGATGACGCTGACCGGATCGTCGGCCCGGTTCTCGCTCTCGAAGATGTACTGGTCGTCGGCCGTCGAGACATCCATGATGTCGCTCATCTTGGCATCGTTGATCGGCAGCGTGACGAACGCCTCGTCGCCGGGCCATGTGAAGTCGAACCCTTTCTCGGGGTGGAAGGGCGCCACCGTGCCGAAGGCGTTCGTGTTGTAGGGTACGAATCCCGTTACCTCGAGCCACTGGTTGTCGGGGTTGGCGATCGAGATTCTTGCGTGGTTGCGGATCATCTCGACCGTGTTTCCGGCAGCAGCCAGCTGCTCGTCGATGCTGCGGTCATCGTCGGGAGCGCAGGCGAATCGGGCCCAGTAGATCATCCGGCCCGACGATCCCTCGAGGACGGACATTACCTCGGCTTCCGAGTGGCTGCGGAAGTCGTCCTCCTGAAACTCCGACATGTTCTGGTTGGCCAGGAAGTGGATCGTCCGCGTGTTTTCGGGCACCACGGCACTGAACGTACCCGTCTCCGAGCTCTGGGCCGAGAGATCGGCCGTTGCGGTGGAGATGAACAGCCCGAAGGAGTCGAAGCAGAAAAGCGTCATGTTCTGCACGCCGTTGCCGTCGGGGTCCACCGAGCGGGTGACGACCTCCTGCATGGCCGGGATCTCGGCGTCGAAGCGCAGGGCGACATAGCCGTCGGGCACCCGGTCGGGTGTGGCTGTTGCGGTCCGGTCCTGCTGGCAGGCGTTCAGTGCGGCCAGTATTCCGAGTGCAGCCGTTGCTGCACGTATCACTCTTTTTATCATGGTCCTTGCGGTTTTGATTCACCCGGGGTCAGTCGCCCGTTTGGTTGGTATAGGCATCGCGGATGCAGCGGATAGCTTGAGAAGAGGTTTGTGTGGGATCTGGGTTTGTTACCAATCCATTTGCACACCAATAACTTTGACCGGCCAATACTTCGTCCATGGCTTCGGAGTCGTTCTGGAATTTCATGATGATCTCCAACTCGGCGCGGGTCGGAAGCCGCCAGTCGCGCAGGTGTACCGTTTGACCGTTCTTGTCCTTGTATACCTCGACATACTGCTCGCAGTGGCTGGCAGCGATATCCACGTTGCTTACGGACTGAACTGCACCCAGCTGCGAGGCGATCATGAACGACGGCGAGACGAGCTCGGCGTTGTCGGCACCGGGGTCGGTCTTCCCGTCCGTGATTCGGGGTACGCCCAGCGTATATTCGCCCGACGAGGCCGTGATCCGTACGTGGTACATGCGGGGATTGGCATATGCGCTCCAAACGTCCGAACCGTTCGAGACGTTGTATGTGTAACGATAGGGCGGAAACCAGCTTCCGTTTTCATTCCACCAATAGTAGTAGATATGGGCCTTTCCCGCATTGGTGCCGGATGTAGCGACCGTTCCGGCAACCTTCGAGCCGAAAAAGCCGGTTTCGGTCTTGCCGTAGCTCCACTGGTTCCGGTTCCAGGTACAGCCGCAGATCCAGTTCCTGATTCTGGTGTCCGAATCGAACGTCTTTCCATCCACGTCCTGGCCGGCCAGCAGTTCGTAGGTCGTTCCGCCGAAGTCGTCGCGGTAGGAGTACCAGCCCAGGATGTTGGTGATGTACTCCAGCGGGTACTGTGCGATCGTCACCGTGCGGGTCACGCCATCTTCGTTGGTCACCTCCAGGTCGATGTAGCGGATCGTGTTGTTGGTCGGCAGCGGGCTGTAGATGTCGATGTTGCCGTTCAGACCCGGATCGGGCGTCGCCGTGATTCCCATGCCGGCGATGCTCCCTGCGTTGGTCGTCTGCTGCGTCTGCCCGAACTTGTCGGTGTAGTAGACTCGCGTGATCCGGCACTCCACGGCCGACGAGGAGGCGAAGTAGAGCGTTGTGTTGTCCTCCTCGATGTTGTGCATCTCCATTTCCTTCTTATTGACGGTCAGGTAGATCGGCCGGCTGTCCTCGCCGCCGATGTCGATCGTCGTCTCCTCCCACGGCCGGACCGTATAGCTGATGTCGGTCAGCTCCGCGGGAGCCGAGGGATCCGTGGCTCCCGGGGCGTTTACCGTTACCGTAACTTCGTAGTAGTTATTCCGTTCGAGGGTCTTCGTGCGGCTGACCGGAATCTGGTAGTAGCTGTTCGGGCACTCCGTCTCGGTCTGGTCCTCGGAATTGGTGTAGACCATCGGGATGTTCACGACCAGGCGGACCTCCTGCTCCAGGGCGCTGGCGTTCGTCCACTCGTGGGCGTAGGCATAGGCCGTGACGACAATCTGGTCAGCATCCCACTGGAAATAGCTCGACGAGTTCAGCTGCGTGTTCCGCAGGTAGGCCGCGCCGTCCACGCCCGCGATGAGCGAGGTGGAGTAGGGCAGGTTGCGCAGGTAGTAGCCGGCCTGTGTGCCGGAAAGGCTGTTGTCGAAGCGCACGTCGGAACCTTTGTTGATGCGGACGACGATTTTGGCGGCCGCACGTCGCAGCATCACCTTCAGTTCGGTGTTGTCCGACGGATTGCCGTTGTAGAGGACGACGGGGGCCGCGGCCGCGGGCTCGGCAGATTCGGTGGCCGGGTAGGCCACGCCGTCCATCAGGAAGGTCTTCGGGGCGGTCTCGACGTTGGCCAGTCCGGTCATGTGGATCAGCCGGTCCTCCTGCGTCATGGCTCGCAGGGCATTCAGGTCGGGCAGCGTCGCGAACTCGTCGGCCGTGTGGGTGCTGTTGGCGATCAGGTAGACCCAGTATGGAGCCTGTGCGTCGAACCCGCTTCTCTGGGCCGAGAGCGTGATCTTGCCCTGGCGGTCCGGAGTGCCGGTCACCCGTTCATGCCAGACCAGTTCTCCGTCCGCCTCCTTGAATATCACGACATCGAGGTGATCGACCGCCACTTCGGCCCCTTCGGCCGTTGCGCGGCTCAGCGGCTGCGATGCCGGGGAGAGATCGAGGATGATGTCGTTGCACTCCGTCCCGCTGTTGCCCGGGAGGTCGTTCTCCTTGCTGCAGGCGGCCAGCAGCGACAGTGCCGCGCAGCATACGATTGTATGGTATAGAATCCGTTTCATCGCGTATCAGATGTTGGTGGGATCAACCTGTGTGATCACGATCAGTTCGGGCGTGTTGCCACTGTCGGGCCATTCGATGTGGTTGCTGTCGGTCCCGTTGATCAGCAGCAGCTTGCTCTGGTTCGGATCCCAGGTCGGGGTGTAGGAGACGCCCAGCGATACCGTCCGGCCCACGTTGTCGGGCTTCAGTGCACGTACCGTGATCGTGTACCAGTTGGCCGAGGCGACGGGCCGCTCTACCGGCAGTCCGTTTTGGTAGACCTTCACTTCGAAGTCGGCGGGCGAGGCATCGAGCAGGGTAGGCAGCCACTCCTGCCCCGAGGGTGCGGTCATCCGGAAGCGGCACGAGAAGGTGCCCGCAGTCGAGCTTTCGTCGGCGTTGTAATAGACCGTCGGGGTACTCATTGTCTCATTTTCGAGCGGCAGCACAGGGTTGGTGTAGGTCGGGTAGTTGAACTCCATGTCGTCCCACGGGTCCGTGTCGTCCCAGTCGGCGACGGTGTATTCGACCGTGATCTTACCCGAGTTGTTCATCCGGCAGCAGACCGTGTAGTAGGTGTTCCGTTTGATGGCGGGCAGGTAGACCAGCCCTGAGCGGGCGGTTCCGTCGAATGCGTAATCGATCCGGAGGATGTTGCCACCGGCATCGCCCGGCGTCTCCCACGAGGCACTGCCCCACGGGTTCTCGAACAGGTAGTGCGGTGCGCCGAGTACGGGCGTGTAGTTGGCCGGGTCCTTTCGCTCCTCGGGGGATGCGTCGGCCGCCAGTTCGGCGGTTACCTCGTCGTCTGTTACGGGCAACGAGATGTCCACATCGCGGGCACCTATTTCTTTCAGGGTCGCCTCGTCCTGCGGCATGAGATAGTTCATGTAGCGCGGCCCCTCCTTGAGCAGAGTGAGCCCCGTGACCTGCAGCGTGCCGGTCTCTCCTGCGGTCTTGGCCGCGAAGACCCCGAGTTTGCCCACCGGGCGCTTCAACTCGAAGGAGACCTTCTGGGCGATCATCGTGTGACCTTCGTGTCCGGGTGCCTCCTGCGGGTTGTCGCCGGCAAGTTCGGCCAGGTTCACCTCGACCTGCTGCCGGCAGCTCATCGGAAGCCCGTTTTCGGTGTTCAGCTGGGTGAACGAGAACTCCTTGAGCTGGGCCTCGGTCGTGTTCGGGGTCAGCTGTCCCTGCGTTCCGCCCGGCGTGGACATGGCCTCCTCATTGGCCACGACGTAGAAATCGACCGTCTGCGTCGTTTCGGAGTACATCGTCAGGTCCATGAGGAACGTGGCCGGGGCGGTCAGGTCGCCCTCCACGCCGTAGTATCCGGCCGGCTGCCCTTTTACGAAGGCGTAGACGCGGAGCGAGTGGAGCGCCGATTCCCCGGCTGTCGGGGTGCCGTCGGTCTCCCCGACGGCCTGTGCGTTCACGGTCAGTTGCATCGTCACGTTGCGTCTGCCGGAGGGCGCCGGATCGTCGTCCCGGGTGCATCCGGCCTGTCCCAGTCCGAAACAGGCGGCAACGATCGCCGTCGAGAGTATCTTTTTCAACAATAGCATATCCTCGGGTCTTAGAATTCGGGTTTTACCTGTTCGACATACCATTCGGGAACGCTCACCGTGATCTGCCCCTCCTTGAATTCGATGCGGATCGGGATGAGCACCTCCTGCTTGGTGCAGTCGATGATCGGGTTGGCGGCGAGGAACTCGGCCAGATTGACCTCGGCGAGCGGTTCGTCGCCGGACGACTGGCGCAGCCGGACGTTCACGTCTTCGTGGTTCTCGTGCCGCATTATGTTGGTACGGGCCGTCAGCAGGCCGGCCTCGTAGTCGGTTTCGAGCAAATAGTCGGTGGCTTCGCCCGATACGCGGTTCTCAAAATCGGTAGAGGGCGTGACACCGCAGATTTCGAGCGTAGGCATGGCGCCTGCGCGTGTCCCCATATCGGGGACTCCGGCAACTTCCACCGAGAGGTCGTAGTGGGAGCTGGCGAATTCGATGACCTTCACCTGGTCCTCTTCGCGTCCCGTGAACTTCTGCACGGTGTAGGGGGTGGAGGCGTAGTAGAGCGAGTCGTTGCCGGAAACGGTGTTTCCGGCGAGGTAGTCTTCGGCTGCGAACCGCATTTGGGTGTAGTCGCCCGCGTCGAGTCGGTCTACCTTTGTGTGGTGGGTGTTTCCCAGGCAGATGATCCGGTATTCGCCTGCCTCGAGCGGAGGCAGCAGGGCGGTGCGGCTTTTGACCTGGTCTTCGGGCAGGACGCTTGAATTGACGCATTGATTCTCCGCGTTGAAGACGTACATCTCCACACGGCAGATCTTGTCGGGGAAGATCTCCTTGTCGCCGTCGCCCTTGTAGCTGAGCACCAGCTTGTTCGTGCTGAAACAGTCGTCCAGGTCCTCGCGGATGCAGGAGGTCAGGCCGCCGCCCAGCAGCATCAGGCAGAAAACAATATTCGTCAATTTCATGGTTCTGTTCTTAAATCGCGTTATGTCGTCAAAAAGGGAGCGGGGGAGGGAGGAGCTTGCCTGCCCTCCCCGCTCGGATTGTCACTCTGTTTAGAATTCCGGCGTAACGGCCACGACCGTCCAGTTGGCTACCGTCACCGTCAGCTCCACGCAGCGCTCGGGCTCGTCGAAGTCTGCATCCGTGAACGAATAGAGTACCCGGTAGATCTTGCCCGATGCGAATGCTCCGGCCGCAGATTTGGTGAACTGGCCGCGCAGGTAAAGCGGCGTCTCGGCCCCGTCCTTCTTGCCGATAAGGGCCAGCAGCAGCTCGGGGTTGTTCTCGGCGTTGGCAACGTGGGCCAGACCGTAGGTGATGATGTCCGTGGCCTCTTCGCCGTCCTCTGCCGGGTCACTGATTACCGTGCCGTCCACGAACTTCTTTTCGTTGGCATTGAGCGTCAGCGTCAGCGCATCGGCCCAGGGGGCGGTACGGCCGGCGATCCAGTCCCATGCGTTCGTCGGGGTCAGGTCTTCGAAACATTCGCCTTCCTCTTGCGGGGCCTTCGTAACGAAATTGTACTTCGTATAGTAGTGGTTCAGGGCAATCTTGTCCAGCTCTACCGAGGTGTATTTCGTACCGGTATACTCGAAACCGTAGATCTCGAAGCGCGATACGCGGGGCTCCAGCGTGACGGTTGCCGTGTAGACGTTGTTGTGGCCCTTGTCGTCAGCTGCGCCCCCCTTGGTGAGGCCGCTCTCGCCATAGAGCGGGTAGGAGGGATGTGCCCCGTCCGCATCGTTCTGCACGTCGCAGACCTTCGTCTTGACGTTGTCGTACGTCTCGTCGCCGATGTTGCCCACAACGACTACCTTGGCCGTCGTAGCCGGCAGGAAGTGGTAGGTCAGCTTGTTCCCGGTTGGCGTACCCCAGTCGTCATCCTCGCTGCTGAAGAAGACCTTCTGGTCTTCGTTGTTGAACTGCGGAACAGTGACGGCCTCGTTGGCGCTGTTTACGAAAAAGACCTTGAAGTTCGTCAGTTCGACCTGTGAACCGCCGGGCATGGCGTCGCCCGTGGCACGGGTGCTCTTCTGGATGTTCGGAAGGGTGATCGTCACGCTTTTGGGCATGAGATCCTGCGGCTGCGAACCGCCGTTGTCTTCGTTGTCGCAGGCGGCAAACGTCATCGACGCAGCCAGCGCAGTCAGAGCTAAAGTTTTGATCTTCATAATTCTGATAGTTTGGTTATTGAAAGTTAATTGATTGTTGTCTTCTTCAGAGCTGGTCGATTACGCCGCGCACCTGCTCCAGGTTGTGGCGGGCCTCCTTGGAACCGGCTGCAGCCGCACGTTCGAAGGCCTTTTCCGCCTTGAGGGGCTCTCCTGCCCCGGCATAGGCCACGCCCAGCGTATTGACCAGTGTCGGGTGCTGCTCCGTCACGGCAGCCTGTTCGAGCAGCTCCACGGCCGCGGCGTGCTTCCCGGCGGCGATTGCCTCCAGGGCGCGGTCGTTCACGACGGCCGGCGAGTCGGGGTAGAAGCGTGCGGCCGTGCGCATGACCTTGTCGTAGTCGGCCGATCCCTTCTCGTAGGAGGCGGCCACCTTGTACATCTCCGTGAGGCTCAGCAGGTCGGGGCGTTCGTCCACCATGCGGCGGGCCTCCTCGATGTTGAAGTTGCGGACGTTGTAGACGATGCGGTATTCGTTGCGGCGCAGCAGCGGGTATACCTCGTTGAGCAGCCGCTGGTAGATGGTCGGGGGCTCGATCTGCTGGAGCTTCTTTTCGCAGGCGTCGCGGTCGCCCGTGCATTCGTCGATGACGCGCAGCACTTCATCGCGCTTGAGCAGGCCCGGGAAACGGTCCAGCGCTGCGCGGAGACCCTCCCAGTCCTCGCCCTTCCATGCGACGTGCAGCAGTTCGGGGTCGATTCGGTCCTGGCGGCTGATGTAGTCGCCCAGGGCCAGGGCGCGGTTCTCGGAGAGCTTGAGGTTGTGGGCCACCGTACCCTCGGGCGAGGCATAGCCGGTGATGTAGATGCCGGTGATGGTGACGTCGGGGTTGTTCTTCACCAGCAGGATCGAGTGCGACACCGTGTCCAGCTCGGCCCGGTTGTTCTTCAGGTCGGGGAGGATCTTGTAGCTGTCGCGCAGGAATTGGAGCCGAGCCGTGCGGGTCTCGGCCCGGACCTTCACCGGCTCGGGAGCCGGGGCCACCGTGTCGAGCCGGTAGTCGGGGATGAATTCGGGAAGGACGGATCCCGGCAGGGGCTCCTCCGAGCGGCCCTTGCCGCAGTTTACGCAGCCGTGGACCTCCTCGCGCAGTTCGATGTGCCCGTCGAGCATCCAGCGTTCATAGGGGGTCGTTGCGCAGTAGTCGTAGCTCTGTTCCTTGCCATTGCGGCGGCGGATGATCACCTGCGAAGACTCGTCGTGGTAGGGCGGGAGCTCCACGCTCTCGAGGCGTTGGGCCCGGAGGTAGACGCGGTTGCGCGTACCGCCGTCGATCACGATCGGCGGGAAGGCGGCCTCGCGGCTTCCGTCCTCGGAGACGAGCACGGGGGTCAGGGCCACCGTGTGCTGTGTCCGGATCCTGAGCCGGCTCATGTCCACCTGCATCGAGAGTTGTACCTCACGGTCCTGTTTGACCACCTCCCGGCCGCTGATCCCGATCTGGGAGAGGTAGCTGACCTCGTTCTCGGCGTGTGCCGCTCCCGCGCCGCACGCCAGCACCGATAAAAGCAGAATGCGATATATGTTTCTCATGGTCCTGTCCGGTTATTTGATGATGTAGATCAATGAAATGCCTGCCTTCGTCGGCCCGAAGTAGTGCTTGTCCTGACTCCCCTTGAATCGGCCGCAGGTGGCACAGTCGTACTTGTCGTAATTGGAGTAGGCATATCCGAATCCGATGGTGGCCTCTATGTTCCAGCGTTTGCCCAGGATCCACGAGTAGCCGTAGGAGATGCCCAGGCCGGTAGCCCAGCCCTGGTAGCGGTGATCGGCGGTCTCCTTGCCCTGGAAGGGAATACGCACGCCGCTTATATTATAAAATGTATACCCGGTATGAATGCCGAAGAAATGGCCGTTGAAGCGTTCGCAGAGCCAGTAGCGGAACTCCGGCATCACCAGCCAGTGCTTGAGCTTCTTGTTCTGCTCCTTGTCGAGCGTCCACGGGTTATAACCGCCTGTGAGTTCGAGAGTCGTCTGCTCGCCCAGCCCGAACTCCATGCCGATGTTTGGAGTCGTTGTAGCCCAATAAAGAAGATTGGTTTTGGCCGCAATGTCCTGCGCGCAGGCGTGGTTCCCGCACCACCATACGGCAAGAAAGATTCCGAGTATCAGTTTTTTCATATGCGAAGTATTTCCGTTATCTTGTTTTTTTATGGCGCAAACTCGACCGACAAAACCGTTACGGAAGCCCGTATCGCTTTTGTTGGTCCCTGTTTTTTCGAATGCCCGAATGTTGGTGGCAAACCTTACCTATCGACAAAAAACTATAAGCCAGCGATTTAACAGCGTTGTTATTGGTTTAATCGTTGGCTTAATCGTTGGTTTAAACGCTGATTTCCAATTTCAAAGATAGGCCAATATTTCCACATAGGCAACCTTTTTTGTAAAAAAAGCAACTCAATTGTTTATCGCAGGCGCAAAACGGGAAAAGAATCTGGAATTTTCTGCTTTAAATGTTGTCTTTCTGCAAATAGGCAATAAACCAACAATTAAAGCGTAAGTGTGTCAGTCGTTTGTGCATTTGCGACAAACCTATTCGGAGGCCTTTCTGATGTTGTTCCAGATCGGTTCCGGTGCAGTTTCCGTTCTTGATCTCTTTGGTCGTATATGTTCTGTTGTTCGGACTTTTTTGCCGTTTTATCTCCTTCTGGCCCGATCGCCCGTGATCGGTGGCGGATCGTATTTTTTCTCGAACGGTTGTGTGTGGATGGCTCAAGAGGAATAATTCTTGCTGTCTGAAAGAGAATCCGGGAGCACTTCCCGGGGCGAAAACAACGGAATCATGGGATTTGTCAAAAGCATGCTGGCTTTGTCGCTGGGACTGTCGGCAATGGGTGTGATGCCGGCTCCGGCCTGTACACGGGTCATGTACAAGGGATTGGATTCGATTGTCCTGACGGCTCGATCGATGGACTGGAAGGAGAATATCGGAACCGATCTGTGGATCTTCCCCCGGGGGATGAGGCGAAACGGCGAGGCCGGGGAGCACTCGCTCGAATGGAGATCGAAATACGGCAGTGTCATTGCTTCGGCATACAACATCGCGACGGCTGACGGAATGAACGAGAAGGGGTTGGTAGCCAATCTGCTGTGGCTTGCCGAGTCGGAGTTTCCCGTCCGGGACCGGATGCGTCCCGGGCTTTCGATCTCGTTGTGGGCACAGTATGTGCTCGACAACTTCGCAACGGTATCCGAAGCCGTCGAGGCGCTTGCACAGGAACCCTTCGCACTGGTCTCGTCCTATATCCCGAACATGCCCGACAAGTTTGCGACGCTCCATCTGTCGTTGTCCGATCCTACGGGCGATAACGCCATTTTCGAGTACATCGGCGGCCGGCTTGTCATCCATCACGATCCCTCTTACCGGGTGATGACCAACTCGCCGGTCTTCGAACAGCAGTTGGCCCTGAATGCCTATTGGTCCGAGATCGGGGGTACGACGATGCTTCCGGGAACGAATCGTGCGGCCGACCGTTTCGTCCGCGCCTCGTTTTATACCCAAGCCATTCCCGTGACGGACGATGTGCAGCTCGCCACGGCAGCCATATTCAGTGTTATTCGGAACTGTTCGGTCCCTCTGGGCATCTCGACACCCGGCCAGCCGAACATCTCTTCGACGATCTGGCGGGTTGTAGCCAATCAGCGGGATCGGATCTACTTCTTCGAGTCGGTGCTGAGTCCCAATGTTTTCTGGGTTGATCTTCGGGATGTGGATTTTTCATCCGATGCCCCGGTGTGTCGGTTGAAACTGACCGGTGGACAGATTTATGCGGGAAATGCGGCAGCGGATTTCGAGGTGTCGGAACCTTTTGTATTCGAGGGTGTTTGATCCATTGGAGGCAGGGCAATGCTGTGTGTGATCCCCTTGCCGGACGCTCTTCCGGTTGCTGTGGAATGCCGGGAAGTTGTCCGCGACTGTCCCGGAGTGCCTTGTTTTGCGGATTGCCGTGTCGTGGCGGTCCGTCTGTCTGAAAGGAACGACAGCGGAGGTTTCCGCCTTTTCCGATTCGTCAAAAGAGCCCGGTAAGAAAAAAGAGGTTGCATCGAAATGCAACCTCTTGATTTTGAGAGCCGAATCCGAGATTTGAACTCGGGACCCCTTCATTACGAGTGAAGTGCTCTACCGCTGAGCTAATTCGGCCTTCACGGGCTTTGTGCCCCTTTTCCTTCCCTTTCGGGACTGCAAATATCTGCAAAAAATTTTTTTCCTGCAAGAAAACTGCGAAAAATTTCTCATTTCTTGTTATCTTCGCGGAAAACTAATCCATAAATGGCTGCTTTTGTCCTCCCGTCATGCGCTTTCAACCCGGTTCCGGTACAAGGACGCCGTGCGGACCGGGTATCGGTCGGTTGTCTTCGTATATGGCGGTGTGTGCGGCATTTTGTATCCACGATCTTCAAATTTCGACGCGATGATGCGTAAAGCCTTTCTTGAGCCTACGGCCGACCAGACCTTCGAAGTGGTGGGAGACGGCCCGTACAATTTTGTCCAGGTGCTGGAGCGTTCCCGCCGCTTGCAGGAGTCGGGCGATGTCGAAGGGGCTTGCAACGAGCGTTTCCAGGCTTTTCAACGCCTTGCCGCGCTGATCCCCGATGATGAGGAGGTGAACCTCGAGTGGTCGCACCGCAATTCGCGGGCTGCGCTCGAACTGATCCGGGATTCGGCCATCGACCACTTTCTGATCAACGACTTCGAAATGTCGGCGGCCCTGCTCGAACTGTTGCTCGAGCTCGATCCGGAGGACCACCTCGAGGGCAGCGAACTGCTCGCCTTCGACTATCTGGTCATGGACGAGCAGGAGCTCTTCGACGAGGTGATTAACGATGTCTCCGACAAGGCGGCCAGCCGCGAGGTGTTGTTGCTCTGGTCTGCCTACCGGCGCGACGGATCGTTGCCCGAAGGAGAGTTGAAACGCTTCCGGACGCGCTTTGCCCCCTATTTCGCCGAATTCACGGCCGACAGCCATCCGGCCGATGCGGCCTACCTGCAGGATATCGAGAGCGAACATCCCTCGTTGGCGGCGCAGGCCCGTGAGTTGTGGCTGCAGACCGAGAACCTGTGGGTGTTGTGGCCCGGATTCATCGAGGCGCTGAAGGCTCGCCGTGCGGAGGCATAGGGCCCGCGGGACCAGATTCCCGGCAGATGTGAAAAAGCCGGATCCGTATCGCGGATCCGGCTTTTCCGTCTTTGCCCGTCGGCTGCGGGGCTATTGCTCGTTCTTTGTCTTGCGGTTGCGTACCAGCTCCTTGAAGCAGTGGCGGCAGATCGGCTCGTAGGTGTCCTGCGCTCCGAGCATCACCTGTTTCTCGTCGCTGGTCAGGCGGTGCGAATGGTGGGCGAGGTTGCCGCAGCGCACGCAGATGGCGTGCACCTTCGTCACGTATTCGGCCGTAGCCATCAACGCCGGCATCGGGCCGAACGGCCTGCCCGTATAGTCCATGTCGAGTCCTGCGACGATCACCCGCACGCCGTTGTCGGCCAGTTGTCGGCAGACATCGACGATGCTTTCGTCGAAGAACTGTGCCTCGTCGATGCCGACCACATCGACATCCGAGGTCATCAGCAGGATGTTCTGCGGCGATTCGACCGGCGTCGAGCGGATGGCGTGGGCGTCGTGCGAGACGACCTCCTCCTCCGAGTAGCGGACGTCGATGCAGGGCTTGAAGATCTCTACCCGCTGGTGGGCGAACTGTGCGCGTTTGAGGCGGCGGATCAACTCCTCGGTTTTGCCCGAGAACATCGAGCCGCAGACCACTTCGATCCAGCCCTTGCGGCTGGCATTTTCCAGAAACATGTCGTGTGTGCTGTTTTTTCGTTTCGTCGTGTCGTGAAGCTGCCCGATGGGCCTCGGCTTTCGAGGGAAAGCCTGCTGTCGCCTCTTCCGGGGGATCCGGTGTTTGGGAACCCCTGCTCCGCAGAGAGGCGGCGGCTTCGGGACGGAGGGCAAAGGTAACAATTTAATCCGGTTTCGTCAAGAGCCCCGGACGGGATCGGAGTCCGCATCGCGTCGGCCGGAGACGGGCTGCCGGAAAGAGAAACCGGACGCCCCTTTTGCGGGGCATCCGGTTCCCTTTTCGATGTTGTAGAATCGGCTATTTCCAGAGTTCCTGCTGCTCGAGGTTTTTGTTGAGCAGAATCTCACCCGACGGGATCGGCATGAGGTAGTACTTCTCGAGCCATCCCTTGCCGGCCGACGTGGGATCCTGATAGAAGTAGAGGTGGCCGGCGTTACCCTGTGCGGCCAGCTCCGAAGCCGACGCCTCGGTGGTGCCGCCCTGCTTCAGGATACCGGTCTCGCCCAGCGAGATCGAGCTGATACCCTGCGTCGTGGCATTCTCCACATAGGCTCCGTAGTGCTGCTTGTTCACATACCAGTCGGCCTTTTTCCAGCGACGGACATCCTCGAACGAGAAGCTCTCGCCCATGAGTTCGATCAGGCGCTCGCGACGGATCTCCCACAGCACGGGATCGACGCTCGGGTCGCGGTCCGGGTCGAAGTCCGAACCGATCTCGGCCACCGTCATGCGGCTTACCTCGGCGCGGTCACGCAACAGGTTGATGCTCTGGTCGGCCACGGTCTGGTTGAAGGCTCCGAGCTCGAACTTGGCCTCGGCGTAGTTGAGCAGTACCTCCTCGATCTTGAAGAGCGGTTTGTCGGAGATCTCCTTGGCGACGTTCTGGTCCTGACGGTCCCAGCCGGCATGGTGTTTCCATACGAAGTATCCGCTCTTGCACAGCTGGTAGGTCTTGCTCGAGTTGAACGGCGTGAGGCCTGCGGCCAGGGCGCCGTTCATCGCGCCGGACGAGGAGAGCGAAGTGTTCGGTACATTGGGCTGGAGGTTGCCGCCCCAGTTGCCCGAGGGCAGCGCCTTGTGGCCCGAGATCAGGTAGTAGCCGGTCTGTACCTCGGGGATGCGGTATACCGGTTTGCCGTTGTCCGTGAGGTTCGTTTCGTTGCCGCGCGACGGGAACTTGCGCAGGTACTCCATGTACTTGTAGCCGTTCGACTCGTCGTAGGTGAAGTCGTTGATGCCCGTGCTGGTGGTGTTTACGTGATAGGGCGGCATGACCGTCTGCCACAGACGCGGATCGCGGTTGCGGAACGTCTTGTAGATGTCGCAGTTGGCGTAGTCGTAGGGCTCGCCCTCGGTATACGAGTTGTCGGCGCCGTTGTAGTCGTAGTACTTCACTTTGGCGTTGTGGATCGGCAGGCCGTCCTTGGTCAGGTAGAGGTCTACGGTCGATTGGGGCATCTCGAGCGATGCCGAGCCAATGTGCTCGAAGTGGCCCAGACGGTGCATCTTGTAATCCTCGGTATACTTCATGTAGAGGATTACGCCCGGTACGCCCTGCAGGTTTTCGGTCGTCCACAACTGGCCCCATCCCTTGCCGGGATAGGTGTCGCCGCCCGACGCGTCACCCGCGTAGAGGGTCGGATAGCGGGACATCAGATCCTCGGAGAGGCGGACGCACTCCTCGAGCAGTTTCTGCCCGGTGATGTACTCGCCCTCCTCGGCCACGTTGTGGTACTTGCGCCACGTTCCCTCGAACAGGGCGAAGCGGGTGAGGAATGCCTTCACGACATCGCTGTTCAGCGTGTTGGGTTCGGCCAGGTCGTCCTGGATGTTGTTTATGCACCAGATCAGCTCGTTGTAGATCTGGTCGGCCACGTAGAGCCTCGAGTCACGTGCCTTGTAGAGCTCCGGCGACGTGTCGTCGAGCAGATGGTCCACGTAGATGATGTCTCCGTAATTGACCATCAGCGCATAGTGGTTGAAGGCGCGGAAGAAGCGGGCGATGGCTTCCAGGTGGAGCCGTTCGCTGTCCGAGCAGACGGGATCCTGAATGTGCTTGAGCATCAGGTTGGCGGCACGGATGAACTCATAGGGCGTGCTGTAGGTGCCGTCCGAGGTCGGAATCGAGACGTTCTGTGCGGCATAGGGGTTGTCCACCGTGCCGGCGCCGTATCCGTAGTTGGTCAGGATGCCCGACCAGATGTCGCGGGTCGAGGTGCCGAGGGCTCCGCTCACGGGTATCGGGCCCGAGTAGATCGTAAAGCCGTTGAAGCAGTTGTAGAGCGTCAGCAGATAGGACATGCTGGAGTTGTACGAGGTGAAGGCACTTGCTTCCGTGGTCGTGCCTTCGGGGTAGCGCTCCAGAAACTCGTCGTTGCAGGAGGTGCTGCCCAATGCAAGCGCCCAGATGGCAAGGATATATGCTATTTTTTTCATACGAGTGATCTCTGTTTTTTTGTTACAACGTGAAATTCAGACCGAACGAAACGGTGCGGTAGAGCGGGTAGCTCCACGAGAGGGTCTCGGGATCGATGCCCTTGGGCAGCGAGGTGAACGTGGCGAGGTTCTCGATGCTGACGAACAGACGCAGGTTCGAGACGTGGATCTTGTTCATCCAGCGTTTCGGGAAGGTGTAGGCCAGCGTCAGGTTCTTGATACGCAGGTACGAGGCGTCGCTGAGCATGTGGTCGTTTGCACGGCGGTTCGATCCGGAGTTGGCGATCGTACCGCTGTCCGAGCCGTAGATACGCGGCAGTTTGGCGTTCGGATTCACGGGCTGCATGTAGTCGGGGCTGGTCGGGTCGGTGCTGATCGGCTTCCAATAGTCGGTCGTGCCCTCGAATACGGGATACCACTTGGCGTCGCCGGCGGCGAAGGTGTAGAGCAGCTCGCCCGTGTACATCCAGTCGCGCTTGCCGACTCCCTGCAGCATGACGCTCAAGTCGAATCCGGCGTAGCTGATGCCGAAGTTGATGCCGTACTGCAGGCGTGGCAGCGTGTTGCCGATGACGGTCATGTCGCCCGGCTCACTCAACGTGTTCTTACCGCTGTTGATATCGTTCTCGTCGCTGTCCGAATACTGGTGGTCGTTCAGGTTCTTGAACTTGTAGTCTCCCGGGCGGGGGCTGTAGCCCTGCAGCGTCGGAACGCCGTCCACGAGTTCCCAGCTCGACGTGTCCTTGAAGTCCTCGACCGTATAGAACCCGTCGTAGAGGTATCCCCAGATCTCGCCGACATTCATGCCTTCGTACAGCGAGCCGAGGCTCTTGCTCGAGTTGAAGTTCAGCTTCATGACCTTTGATTTGTAGTCCCAGAGGTTGAATCCCACGTTGTACTGCACCTTCTCGCCGATGTTGCCGCGCCATCCCAGCTGGAGCTCCCAGCCGCGCGTGCGCATCTTGCCGACGTTTTGGTTCGGGGCTGCAACGCCCAGTACACCCGGCAGATCGACGCCTTCGGAGAGGATGTCCTTCGTGTCGCGCTGGAACCACTCGAACATACCGGTCAGGCGGTTGTTGAACAGCGCGAAGTCCAGACCGACGTTCGACGTGGTGATGGTTTCCCACGTGAAGTTGGCGCTGACGAGGCCCGGCGTGCCGAGCTGTGTCACGTAGTTGGCGTCATCGTTTCCGTTGAGCCATACGGTCGATTTGGTCGAAAGGCCCATCGAGGCGATGTAGTCGTAGTACCCGGCCGAAGCCTGGTTGCCGATCGATCCGTAGGAGAAGCGCGGTTTGAGCTGGTTGAGCCACTTGCGTGTGCCCGACATGAAGTTCTCTTCGGCGACGTTCCATGCCATCGAGAACGAGGGGAAGAAGGCGAAGCGGCTGTCCTTCGGGAACTTCGACGAGCCGTCGTAACGGCCGCTGACCTCGAGGATGTACTTGCCCTTGTAGTCGTAGTTGAAACGGAAGAATCCGCTTCGGATGCCGAAGTCCGCATAGGAGTCGCTCACGGTGACCTTGCCCTGTGCGTTGCCCATCGACGGGATATCGATCAGCGCCTGCTCTTCGGCCTGCGTGTTGTAGTACTTGTAGTCGTAGTCCTCCTGCGAGAAGCCGGCCATCAGCGAGAAATGGTGGTCTTGGGCTACGTCGATCTTGTAGGTAGCGTAGGCATTGAACGAGTTGCGCGTGTCGAAGAAGTGGCGGGCGATGTAATAGTCCTTCGAGGGGATGGTTTTCGTGGTCTCCTGGATGTCGGTGGCCTGCCACATGCCCGAGAAATAGGTGAAGTCGGTCATCTGCTTCTGGTAGGTGTACTCGAAGACGGCCTCGAGGCCCTTCACCGGGCGGAACGTCGAGCGGAACAGGAAGCGCGGCGTGTCGATGGTCGTGCGCCGGGCGTTGCTGTTGTCGATGATGGCGCGCGGGGTGAGGATCGTATATCCGTTCGGGTCGGTGCCGTCCGGGAGGAAGTTCATCAGACGGGTCGAGTAGAGCCAGCCGCCTGATTCGTCGTTCAGGTAGCGACGCTGCTGCTGCGAGTAGGAGAAGTCTGCCTCCTGGGTGAACCATTTGGTGATGTCGGCCCCGATGTATCCCGAGAACGACATGCGGGTGTAGAGGTCCTTGTCGCCGACAAACGGTCCGTTTTCACGGTAGCTGTTGCCCGACATGCGGAAGCGGATGTGCTCCGTGGCGCCGCTGACCGAGAGGTTGTGGTTCTGCGAGAAACCGGTCTCCATCATGCGGTCGTAGATGTCCTTCTGCGAGAGGTAGTAGCGCTTGCTGTCCTCGTTGGCCACGAAGATGCCGTTGCTCTGGAGCGTTCCCAGCCCCTCGAGGGCGGCACGGTCGGAGTTGTAGAGGTTGAGGTATTCGAGCCACTTGTCGATGTTCTGGCCTGCGGCGGCATAGGAACTCGAGTTGAAGGCCTCCTTGTAGATGGGCAGGTAGGTGTCCAGCCGTGTCTGCTCGGGCGTGCCGATGGCGTTGATGATACCGAAGTTGTTGCTGTAGTTGGCCGTGATGCGCTCGTTCCCTTGCGGCCTCTTCGTTGTGATCAGCACGACGCCTGCGGCGGCACGTGCACCGTAGATGGCCGAAGCCGAAGCATCCTTGAGCACCGTCACCGACTCGATGTCGTTCGGGTTGAGGGCGTCGATGTCGCCTTCGACGTTGTCGATCAGGATGAGCGGAGAGAGTCCGGCGACGGCCCAATTGCCGTTGGAGTCCTTACCCAGAGAGGAGGTGCCGCGGATCTGGATCGACTTGCCGGTCTGACCGGGGGTGTTGCCGCTGCTCGACGAGATCATCAGGCCCGGGACGGCGCCCTGAAGGGCCGATGCGACGTTCGGCTGCGGACGGTCGCCGAGCACATCGTCCATCTTGACCGTGGCGACGGCGCCCGAAAGGTTGGCCTTTTTCTGCACGCCGTAACCCACGACAACCACGGCGTCGATGTCGAGCGCCTCTTCGAGGGTGACGACCATGCCCTGCGAGGCGGGGAGGGTCTGCGGCTTGTAGCCTACATACGAGAATTCGAGCGTGGCCTTTTCGGTGACGGTCAGGGTGAAGCCGCCGTTGAGGTCGGTCGTGATGCCGTTTGCGGTGCCGGTTTCGAAGACGGTGGCGCCGATGATCGGTTGGCCGTTCGTGTCGATAACCTTGCCCGAGATCTCGATCGTCTTGGAATCCTGGGTTTCTGCTACGGGAGCGGGCGACTCAGCTGCGGTTGCTGAATTTCCCCCCCCCATGCTGGCAGAAACGAACATAGCCGAAGCTAAAAAGAAGAAGTGGAGAATTGTTCGTCTCATAGACATTTAGGTTTAGGTTTCTTATTCGGGACCGATTCTCCGCCAGGGGAAGGTGGCGTAGGGAAAAGGTCTCGAATTATAGTGCAATATAATAAAAAAATAACATACGTAGAGTGTGAGGAGGAAAATTTTTAATGAAATGATCATGTGCATGTTCATTGTGTCTTCAGACTCGTTTCTCCCTTTTTTCGGGACTCTGCCTTCGGAAGCAGCTTGGGATACGCGGCAGGGGCAATTGGCATGTATAAGTGGCGGTTGCGGAATGACGCGGTGGTATGTTCGGTTTTTTGTGTGGCATGTTCGGTTTTTTTGTCCCGGGACTTCCGGTTGCGGGATGAGGAAATCTTCCGAAAGAGGTGGAATAAAAAAACGGGACTGCTTTTTGGCAGTCCCGGTCCTGTTTTTTTCAAAAATACCTACAGACACTCTTCGAGGCGCTCGATTCGGGCGCCGAGGGCGTTGAGCCGTCCGTCGATGTTCTTGTAGCCGCGGTCGATCTGGTCGATGTTCTGGATCGTGGAGACCCCTTCGGCCGACATGGCGGCGATGAGCAGGGCCACGCCGGCGCGGATGTCGGGCGAGGTCATGCGCGTGGCGCGGAGCCTCAGCCGGTGGTCGTGTCCGATGACCGTGGCGCGGTGGGGGTCGCAGAGGATGATCTGCGCGCCCATGTCGATGAGTTTATCGACGAAGAAGAGACGGCTTTCAAACATCTTCTGGTGGATCAGCACGGCTCCCTTGGCCTGTGTGGCCACGACCAGGAAGATCGATAGCAGGTCGGGCGTGAGGCCCGGCCAGGGGGCGTCGGCGATGGTCATGATCGAGCCGTCGAGGAAGGTCTCGATGCTGTAGTGGTCCTGTTCGGGGATGTAGATGTCGTCGCCGCGCTGTTCGAAGCGGATGCCCATGCGGGCGAACTGGGCGGGAATGATGCCCAGGTTCTCGTAGGACACGTTGCGGATGGTCAGTTCCGACTGGTTCATGGCGGCCATGCCGATGAAGCTGCCCACCTCGATCATGTCGGGCAGCAGCGTGTGGTCCGTGCCGCCGAGCGACTCGACGCCCTCGATGGTCAGCAGGTTCGAGGCGATGCCCGAGATGCGGGCGCCCATGCGGTTGAGCATGCGGCAGAGCTGCTGCACGTAGGGTTCGCAGGCGGCGTTGTAGATTGTGGTCGTGCCCCGGGCCAGCACGGCGGCCATGATGATGTTGGCCGTGCCCGTTACGGAGGCCTCGTCGAGGAGCATGTAGGTGCCCTTCAACTCCCGGCCCTCGACCATGAAGAAATCGTCGGCGACATCGAAGTTGAACTTCGCACCGAGCTTCTGGAAACCGAGGAAGTGGGTGTCGAGGCGCCGGCGTCCGATCTTGTCGCCGCCCGGCTTGGGAATGTAGCCCACGCCGAAGCGGGCCAGCATCGGGCCGATGAGCATCACTGAGCCGCGCAGGCGCGCGCAGCGGCGGCGGTAGTCGTCCGTGCGCAGGTAGTCGAAGTCGATCTCCCGCGCGCGGAACGAATAGGTGTCGTCCGACAGACGGTCCACTTCGACGCCCATTGCCCGGAGCAGCTCGATGAGCTGCATGACATCGAGGATCTGGGGGATGTTGTGCACGGTGACCCGTTCGGGGGTCAGGAGCGTGGCACAGAGGATCTGGAGCGCCTCGTTCTTGGCGCCCTGCGGGGTGATTGACCCGTGGAGGCGGTGGCCTCCTTCGACTTTGAATACTGCCATGGTGTCTCTTTTTTGCGGGCCGCGGAAGGGCCCGCACCATAGACAAAGTTAGCAAGATTTCGTGTTTTGCGCGGGTTTTTGAAATATTTTCGTGAAAAATTTTTGCGGATCGGTTTTTTGTTGTACTTTTGCAATCCGTAAAAATGTCTGAAACAATTAATATTAGATAGCTATGGCAATGAAGAGAACTTACCAGCCGTCGCGTCGCAAGCGGATCAACAAGCATGGTTTCCGTGCTCGTATGGCTACCGCCAACGGTCGCAAGGTGCTGGCTGCGCGCCGCGCAAAGGGTCGTAAGAAGCTGACCGTATCGGACGAGTCGACGTTCAAGTACGCTTAGTCTTCTTGCAGGAAAAATACATGGGTCGGCTTGCTTAAGCCGGCCCTTTTCCGTTTGATGTCATGTTTGCATGTCGAAAGGCCACGGAGGCCGATATTCCGCTGATCCGCTCGCTGGCCGGCGTGGCTTTCCCGGCGACCTACCGGGAGCTGCTCTCGCCCGCACAGTTGGACTACATGATGGAGTGGATGTACTCGGAGCAGAGCCTGCGGGAGCAGCTGCGCGGAGGCCATGTCTTCTACATCGCTTCGTGCGACGGCGAGCCGTGCGGCTATGTCTCCGTCGAGCGGCAGGGCGAACGGCTGTTCCACCTGCAGAAGATCTACGTGCTGCCCCGCTTCCAGGGGTGCGGCGCCGGGGCCTTCCTCTTCCGCACGGCGGTGGCGCATGTCCGGGCTTTGCAGCCGGAGGCCTGCCGCATGGAGCTGAACGTGAACCGGGGCAACCGGGCGCTCCGCTTCTACGAGCACATGGGGATGCGCCGTCTGCGTGAGGGCGACTTCCCGATCGGCAACGGTTTCTACATGAACGACTATATCATGGGGCTCGACCTCGGGTGAGATCCCGAATGAGGTCCTCTGCGTGGACTCGCCCGCATCAAAAACTATCGCCCCGGCTGCAATCTCTCTGCAACCGGGGCGAAATTCGTTGCTGCCCTCTGCCGGCGTCGGATTCGGTGCTATTTCCCCTCCTCGGACTTGAAGAGGTCCATCTCGCCGCGCTCGACCTTCCCGTGGATGTCGGCCAGTTCGGCGATGACGGGTGAGATGAACTCGATCGTGTCGCTCACGGCCGACTTGCCGCCCTCGCCCTTGATGCGGTAGAGCATGGCGGCGTAGAGGGCGCGGAAGCAGAGTTCCGTGTCGCTGATCCCCGGGTTGCCCAGCACGGCGCGCAGACGCGGCAACTCGGGTTCGAGTCGGGCGTAGGTCGCGCGGTAGTGCTCGCCTGCGGGGAGCTTCATCAACTGGAGGTGCAGGTCGTGCAGGTCGCGGATCAGGTGCAGCGTGTGTTCCAGGTGTCCCTTCTCGGCCTTTCCTTCCTGCTGCAGGAGGTTGGCCAGGTCGAGGTACCACATCAGGAAAAGGTGCTTCTGTTCCTCGGCGATGTCCTTGCGCGGGGCGATGAGTGTCGAGTAGATCGCCTCGGGGCTGAACTGCAGCGCCCGGAGCAGGTCCTCGAGCTGCCAGAGGTAGAGGATGTATTCGGCGATGTTCTCACGCCGCTTGGCTTTGGCTATGTCCATGACGGATCTGTTTTTCTCTTTCTTCTATTTGGTGGGCGTCTTGTTTTTCGGGAGCTATGGCCCGGTCTGCTCCCGTATCTTCCGACCGTTTCCGCTTGGCGTCCCCGGTCTCTTGCCGGGACTCCGGTCCGGTGCCCGAGGGCTGTCCGGCATCGTTCCAACTGCTTCCGGTTCCTGCTCCCGTCCCTTTCTGCTCGACCCCCCCCCTCCTGCAGGAGGAGTTCCCAGGTCCCTTCCCGCATGTTTCGCGCCGGACGGCCCTACTTGATCCAGACCTTGGGCTCGGTGCGGTGCTTGAGGAAATACTGCTGCGACTTGAGCAGGTTGCGCGACTGAAGCACCATGTTCTTCGTCTCGGTCAGGATTGTCAGGTAGAGCATCGAGGCCTTGGTGTTCGACTTCGCCTCGTTGATGCGCGCGAGTTCCGACTTGATCGCCTCGGCGATCGCCTCGAAGAGCTGGTCGCGCAGCGTCAGCACCTCCTCGATTTCGGAGAAGTCACCCTCGCGGAGCATCTGGTTGATCCGGCGGTAGATAATCTCTACGTCGTCGTTGATCGACATCAGGTCGCGAGTTTGTTCCATCGACATTCCCTCGTGGTTGTTGTCGATGTGCTCGAAGGCCGGACGGGTGATGTGCATCAGGGCCTTGGTCATCTCGTTCAGGTAATCGACCACCTGCACATAGTAGTGGGCTGTATTGACGTCGCCGTCCTGCAGCTTGCGGAGCGTCGGCATCAGCGAGTATTTGCGTTCGCGCGACTGGTAGAAGAGGTCGTTCGACTCCTTGACCATGTCGCGCAGCACCTTGCGGTTCTCCTTGAAGACGGCGATCAGCGTGCGGTCGTAGATGCGCGTGGCACTCTCCATCGTGGCGCAAACCTCGTCACGCAGCCCCATGATGATGTCCTCGTTGGTCTCGGCACGGGCGATTTCGCGGCGGGCCTCCTTGCCTTTCTTCATGAAGTTGCTGTGGATGAGCATGTATCCGCACAGCAGGGTGATGACGATGAATGCCGCCGTTCCGCCGTAGATCAGGGCCAGGCCCACGACGAAGGCGATCAGGAAGCCGCCCAGGGCCGTGACGAACCACCCGGCCACGACGGTCATGACGCCTGAGATGCGGTATACGGCGCTTTCACGACCCCATGCGCGGTCGGCCAGCGACGAACCCATGGCCACCATGAAGCTGACATAGGTCGTCGAAAGGGGCAGTTTGAGCGAGGTGGCCAGGGCGATGAGCAGGGCCGAGGTGGTGAGGTTCACCGTGGCGCGGATCATGTCGTAGGGGGCTCCGCTGTGTTCGATGTCTTCGTATTCGAAGCGGCGGGAGATGGATTTCCGCACCCGCTCGGGGATGACGCGTTCGATGCCGGCATTGATGTTGAGTGCCGCGCGGACGATCGTGCGCGAGAAGAGCGACGATCCGTACTGCTGCTCCGACCCTTCGTCGCTCTGGGTCGAGAGCGAAAGCTCGGTGGCCGAGACGTGCATCGACTTCTTGGAGGTCCAGAGCGTGAGGATCATCACGCCGCCGGCAGCCAGCAGCACGGCGAAGTTCGCGGGGACGTTTTCGTTGAGCGCACCCATCATCATCGAGGCGTCGCCCGAATGGCGGGCGATCGAGTAGGCGTCGAATCCGGCCACGGGCACGCCGATGAAGTTCACCAGGTCGTTGCCGGCGAAGGCCAGGGCCAGGGCGAAGGTGCCCGAGAGGATCGTGATGCGGAGGATGTTGATCCGGAAGCGCTGGATGATGAAGAGCAGCAGCGAGCATCCGACCCAGCAGAAGAAGAGCGACGCGAGGAGGTTCTCGTCGATCATGCGGATGAACTCATGCCCGGCGAGGATCGACTTGAGCCCCTTGAAGACGGCGAAGTAGACGATTGCCGTGAGCGAGGCGCCGCACCAGACGGCTCCGTAGCGGCGCAGGTATACCGTATAGCGGAACGAGAAGATCAGGCGCGAGATGTACATCACGACCGTGCCGCACGTGAAGGCGATGACCACCGAGAGCAGGATGGCCGAGACGATGCCCATGGCCCGTGAGGTGTTGATGTACTGTCCGAGCGAGGAGACGCCCTGCGCGGGGTCGCCGGCGATCTTGTAGACCGATACGGCGATGGCGGCGCCCAGCAGACAGAAGATGAGCGATACGGTGGTCGAGGTGGGGAGTCCCCACGAGTTGTAGAGGTCGAGCAGGATGACGTTGGCGAACATCACGCCCAGATAGAGCATCATCACCTCGTGGAACGAGAAGAGCGCCGGGTTGAACATGCCGCTGCGTGCGACCTCCATCATGCCGCTCGACGTGATGACGCCGATAACGATGCCGACCGAGGCGACGGTCAGGATGACGCGCATCGAGGCGGCTTTGGATCCGATTGCTGAGTTGAGGAAATTGACCGCGTCGTTCGTGACGCCGACGAAGAGTCCGGAAACGGCGAGAATTCCCAAAATGCCGATGATGACGGTGTAGATTTCGCTCATGCTTGGAACGGTACAAATGATGAACAAAATTACGGAGAATTTTCCGATGTCACGGTTTTGCAACGGATTATTAACGTTAATTTAACGTGCTGTACGCCGGCCTCCGCCTTCTCGTCCGGGCGGGGCAAAAAGAGAGCGGCAGGTCGCAACTGGTCGCCGCGCCTGAAGAATTCGAAGGGCTGCGGAACCACCCTGCCGCTGGTAGTTTTCGTCGGACCTCCTCCCGGGTCGGGGTCGGCGGGCCGTTTATGGTTTCGGATACGTTTTTGGATCGGTCTCTGTTGCCCGGGGTAGTGCGGTCGCGCTGTTGGGAAAGCGGCACCCGGGGCTTTTCGTCTTTTCTGTTTCGAAAAAGGTCCGGAAGATTTCCGGGAGGCAAAGGTAACAAAAAGTTCCGAGAATGCAAATTCCGGATTGCCGTGTGCGGCGGGTTGCCGGATCCCCGAAAAAAGACCGCCGCGGGAATGCCGCGACGGTCCGTGTCCGTATCCCGGAGCGGGGATTAATCCTCGTCCGTATCGGTGTAGGCCTTGAGCAGTTTCTCCTGTACGTCGGCCGGAACCTGCTCGTAGGAGGAGAACTTCATCGTGTAGGTAGCCGAACCGGAGGTGAGCGACGAGAGGGTCGTCGAATAGCGGTAGAGTTCGGCCAGCGGCACGAGGGCGTTCAGGCGGTCGAATCCCTTGTCCGACTCCATGCCGGCGATCATCGCGCGGCGGTTCTGCAGATCGCTCATCACGGCGCCCATATACTCGCTCGGGGTGAGGACCTCGACATTGTAGATCGGCTCCATGATCTTCGGGCCGGCGTTGCGGAAGGCCTCCTTGAAGGCGTTTCGTGCGGCGAGCTTGAACGAGATTTCGTTCGAGTCCACCGGGTGCATCTTGCCGTCGTAGATCACCACGCGGATGTCGCGGGCGTAGGATCCCGTCAGCGGTCCCTCGTCCATCTTCTCCATGATACCCTTGAGGATCGCCGGCATGAAGCGTGCGTCGATGGCGCCGCCGACGATCGCCGAGTAGAACTGCAGCTTGCCGCCCCATGCCAGGTCGTACTCCTCTTTCGTCTTGACATTCACGACCATGTCGCCCTTGCCGGGAACCTTGTAGTTCTTCGGCTCGGCGATTCCGTCGTAGTAGGGCTCGATGATCATGTGCACCTCGCCGAACTGTCCGGCGCCGCCCGACTGCTTCTTGTGGCGGTAGTCGGCCTGCGCCACCTTCGTGATCGTCTCGCGGTAGGGGATCTTCGGGGCGATGTACTCGTAGGAGAGCTTGTTCTCCTTCTCGATGCGCGAGCGGAGGATGTTCAGGTGGTGCTCGCCCTGGCCCTGGATGATCGTTTGCTTGAGTTCCTTGGAGTATTCCACGAGGATCGTCGGATCCTCGAACTTGGCGTCGTTGAGGATCTTGCCCAGTTTCTCCTCGTCACTCTGCTCCTTGCACTTGATGGCGGCGCGGTAGCGCGGCTCGGGGGAGACGATCTGCTCGATGGTGACCGGAGCGGCGGGCGGCCGCACGCGGGCGGTGCGGCTCCCG
>OGQR01000679.1_pt1 | contig 27752 bp, 22 predicted proteins | sample 1553271 | NCBI WGS metagenome assembly OGQR01 (sample SAMEA2579970, study PRJEB22360) | human gut metagenome | biome: human gut; feature: human-associated habitat; material: faeces | place: Denmark | collected 2008/2010 | reverse complement strand
TTGTCGTGGCCCCGAGCCAGACGCTCACCAACAAGGAGTTCCAGATGCTGCGCGATTCGGCGTTGAAGATCATCCGCGCGCTGAAGATCGAGGGCGGCTGCAACGTGCAGTTCGCACTCGACCCGCTGTCGTTCAAATACTACCTGATCGAGGTCAATCCGCGCGTGTCGCGCTCCTCGGCCCTCGCGTCGAAGGCTTCGGGATACCCCATCGCGCGCGTCAGCGCCAAGATCGCCGTGGGCCTGACGCTCGACGAGATCCGCATCGCCAATACCCCGGCCTCGTTCGAGCCGACGCTCGACTATGTCGTAACGAAGGTGGCGCGCTTCCCGTTCGACAAGTTCGCCGACGCCTCGAACAAGCTCGGCACGCAGATGAAGGCCACGGGCGAGGTGATGTCGATCGGCCGCACGATGGAGGAGTCGCTGCTCAAGGCCGTGCGTTCGCTCGAGACGGGCGTCTGCCACATCTACCACAAGAAGTTCGACTCGTGGTCGAACGACGACCTGCTGGCCTACATCAAGGAGGGTACCGACGACCGTCTGTACGCCATTGCCCAGCTTATTCGCGGCGGCGTCGATCTGGCGCTGATCTACAACAACACGAAGATCGACATGTTCTTCCTCGAGAAGTTCAAGAACATCGTCGAGTTCGAGCATGTCGTGCGCGCCCATCCGATGGATCCCGAGACGCTGCGCGATGCCAAGCGCATGGGCTTCAGCGACAAGTTCATCGGCCAGCTGTGGGGGCTTTCGCAGCACGACGTCTACCGCCTGCGCGAGAAGAACAACATCTTCCCCGTCTACAAGATGATCGACACGTGCGCCAGCGAGTTCGACTCCTACGTGCCCTATTTCTACTCGACCTACGAGCAGGAGAACGAGTCGAAGGTCAGCGACAAGGAGAAGATCGTCGTGCTGGGTTCGGGCCCGATCCGCATCGGTCAGGGTGTCGAGTTCGACTATTCGACCGTACACGCCATCTGGTCGATCCGCGAGGCGGGCTACGAGGCCATCATCATCAACAACAACCCCGAGACCGTCTCGACCGACTATACCACCAGCGACAAACTCTATTTCGAGCCGCTTACGGTCGAGGACGTGATGAATGTCATTCACCTCGAGAAGCCGAAGGGCATCGTCGTCTCGCTCGGCGGACAGACGGCCATCAACCTGGCCGAGCCGCTGGCCGAGCTGGGCGTGCCCATCATCGGCACCGACTGCGAGGCGATCCGCAACGCCGAGGACCGCGGCTGCTTCGAGAAGATCATGGAGGAGCTGGGCATTCCGCAGCCCGAAGCCGAGGCCGTGACGGACATCGAGGCCGGAGTGCGTGCCGCAGCCCGCATCGGCTATCCGGTGCTGGTGCGTCCGAGCTACGTGCTGGGCGGCCGCGCCATGCAGATCGTTTCGAACGAGGAGGCGCTGCGCCACTACTTGCAGACGGCCGTCGAGGTCAACGACGACTCGCCCGTGCTGGTCGACAAATACATCATGGGCAAGGAGCTGGAGGTCGACGCCATCTGCGACGGCCGCGACGTCTTCATCCCCGGTATCATGGAGCACGTCGAGCGGACGGGCATCCACTCCGGCGACTCGATCAGCGTCTACCCGACTTTCAGCGTCTCGCCCAAAGTCAAGGAGAAGATCATCGACTATACGGTCAAACTGGGTCTCGAAATCGGCATCGTCGGCCTCTACAACATCCAGTTCATCTGCGACGGCCGCGACGAGGTCTACGTCATCGAGGTCAACCCCCGTTCGTCGCGCACGGTGCCCTTCCTCTCGAAGGCCACGGGCGTGCAGATGGCCGACATCGCCACGCAGGTGATCCTCGGACACAGCCTGCGCGAGCAGGGCATCACCGAGGTCTACGGCCGCGAGAAACAACGCTGGTTCGTCAAGGCGCCGGCCTTCTCCTTCTCGAAGATCCGCGGGGTGGAGTCCTACCTCTCGCCGGAGATGAAGTCGACGGGCGAGGCGATCGGTTACGACGACAAGCTGACGCGCGCGCTCTACAAGGCGTTGCAGGCTTCGGGCATGAAGGTGGCCAACTACGGTACGGTGCTGCTCACGATCGCCGACAAGGACAAGGAGGAGGTGCTGCCGCTGGCGCGCCGTTTCTACAACCTCGGCTTCAACATCGAGGCGACTTCCGGTACGGCCGATTTCCTGCGCCGCCACGGCCTGCGCACGCGCTTGCGCCGCAAGCTGTGCGAGGGCAGCAGCGAAATCATCGATTCGCTGCGCCAGGGCCACGTGAGCTACATCATCAACACGATCGACCTGGATCAGCACAATACGCGCTTCGACGGCTACGAAATCCGCCGCACGGCGGTCGAGAACAACGTGACGCTCTTCACTTCGCTCGAAACGGTGAAGGTGCTGCTCGACGTACTCGAAGAGATTACGCTCTCCGTTTCGACGATCGACGCGAAGTAATTTCGATTTCATGCGGCACCTGCGGCACATCCCTTGTCCGCTCCGAACGGGACATGCGCTTGGTATGCCCCGTCCGACTCGGACGCACGATGCACCACATCTGCCTGCCTGAAATCAAAATTCGGGAACAGAGTTATGTACAAGAAAGCAATCTACACGCTTCGCTCCAACGAACGGCTGACGCCTGCCGTATGGCGCATGACGCTCGAAGGCGACACGCAGTGGATCACGGCGCCCGGACAGTTCGTCAACGTCGAACTCGACGGGTGCTACCTGCGCCGCCCGATCTCGGTCTGCGACTGGGACGAACGGACGATCACGCTGATCTATAAAGTCGTGGGCGAGGGGACGGCGCTTATGGCCGGCCTGCGGCCCGGCGCGCGGCTCGACCTGCTCACAGGGCTGGGCAACGGCTTCGACGTGACGAAGGGCAGCCGCCGCGAGCGCCATACGGGGGGTGCGCGGGGGGGGCGGCGTGGGCGTCCCGCCGCTCTACAATCTCGCCAAACGGCTTCTGGCCGACGGCCGCGAGGTCGCGGTCGTGCTGGGCTTCAACACGGCGGCGGAGGTCTTCTACCGCGACGAGTTCGCGCAGTTGGGCTGCCGCGTCGTGGTGGCGACGGCCGACGGGACGGAGGGCGTGCGGGGTTTCGTGACCGACGCGATCCGCGAAAGCGGCTTGGCATACGACTATTTCTACGCCTGCGGCCCGCTGCCGATGCTGCGTGCGCTGAGCGACGCTACGAAGTGCAGCGGTCAGCTGAGCTTCGAGGAGCGCATGGGCTGCGGATTCGGCGCCTGCATGGGGTGCAGCTGCAAAACCAAATACGGCAACAAACGCATCTGCAAGGAGGGGCCGGTATTGACGAAGGAGGAGGTGATATGGTAACGAAAACGATTGCGCGCGACCTGTCGGTTACGCTGAGCGGCTGGCGGCTGGACAATCCGGTCATTCCGGCCAGCGGTACGTTCGGATTCGGCAACGAATTCCGCGATTTCTACGACATCAACATTCTGGGCACCTTCTCGTTCAAGGGTACGACGCGCGACGCGCGCTTCGGCAATCCGACGCCCCGTATCGCCGAGTGCACGGCGGGGATGATCAACGCCGTGGGGTTGCAGAACCCGGGCATCGACGCCGTGATCGCCGAGGAGCTGCCCCGCCTGCGGACGTTTTTCCACAAGCCGGTGATCGCCAACATCTCGGGCTTTTCGGTCGAGGAGTACGCCTACTGTTGCGAACGTATCGACCGCGAGGAGGGGATCGGGCTGATCGAGGTCAATGTCTCGTGCCCCAACGTGCGCCACGGCGGCATGTCGTTCGGCACGTCGCCCGAGTGCGCCGCCGAGGTGACGCGCGCCGTGAAGGCCGTGACGACCAAACCGGTCTATATCAAGCTCTCGCCCAATGTGACCGACATCGTGGCGATCGCCCGCGCCTGCGAGGAGGCGGGTGCCGACGGGCTGTGCCTGATCAATACGATGCTCGGTATGCGCATCGACGTGCAGCGCCGCAAGCCGGTGATCGCCAACGTAATGGGCGGATTTTCGGGCGACGCGGTCTTCCCTGTGGCACTGCGCATGGTCTATCAGGTGGCCGGGGCGTGCGGGATTCCGGTGATCGGCTGCGGCGGCGTGTCGTCGGCGCGCGACGTCATCGAAATGATGATGGCCGGCGCGACGGCGGTCGAAGTGGGTGCGGCGAACCTGAAAAATCCTTATATTTGCAAGGAGATCATCGAGGCGCTGCCCTCCGAAATGGAGCGGCTGGGCATCGAACGGCTCGCCGACATCGTGGGTTGTGCTGCGCGGTAGGACGCCTATACGCAGGTGCGGAAACGTAAAAAGGGATGACGATGTTTCCGGCTGCGAAGCCTCCCTTTACGACCGCGTCGCCAGCCGAGTGCACCCGCTCGCGGGATGCCGAGGCGCCGCAGCGGAAACCGAGCGCAGCGAAGGAAAAGGGAGGTTTGGAGGGATTTTAAATACCGTTACATCTCGTCGCAGAGGCGTTCGGGGATGTACGGAGCAGGAACGGAAACATAAAAGAAGAGATAACAAAGTTTCCGGCTGCGAAGCCTCCCTTTACAAAGGGAGGTTTGGAGGGATTTTAAATACCGTTACATCTCGTCGCACAGGTGTTCGGGGATGTATGGAGCAGGAACGGAAACGTAAAAGAAGAGATAAAGATGTTGACACGAGATGTAATCATAGCGTGCGATTTCGCCAGTGCCGAGGCGACGTTCGCTTTTCTGGATAAGTTCGAGCAGGAGCCGCGCAAGCCGTTCCTGAAAATCGGCATGGAGCTTTACTATGCCGAAGGGCCGTCGATCGTGCGCGAGATCAAGCGCCGCGGTCACCGGATCTTCCTCGATTTGAAACTGCACGACATTCCCAACACGGTGCGCAAGGCGATGGCCGTGCTGTCGAAGCTGGATGTGGATATGTGCAACGTCCATGCGGCCGGTACGATCGACATGATGCGTGCGGCCGTCGAGGGACTGACGCGGCCCGACGGTACGCGGCCGCTGCTCATCGCCGTGACTCAGCTCACCTCGACGAGCGAGGAGCGGATGCGCAGCGAACTGCTGATCGACGCGCCTATCGACGAAGTGATCGTCCGCTATGCCCGCAATGCCCGCGAGGCGGGGTTGGACGGCGTGGTCTGCTCGCCGCTCGAAGCAGGCATGGTCAAGCAGGCGTGCGGTGCGGAGTTTCTGACCGTCACGCCCGGCGTGCGCTTCGCCGACGGCGACATGGGCGACCAGGTGCGTGTCACTACGCCGGCGCGTGCCCGCGAGATCGGCTCCGACTTCATCGTCGTGGGGCGTCCCGTCACGGCGGCGTCCGATCCCGTGGCGGCCTATCGCCGCTGCGTGGCCGAATTCGTCGGTGCGGAATGAAATATGCGGGATGCGGGACGACGACGGCGTTTCCCATCCGAAAAATAGACGAGTCATGAAACCGGTGAAACTTTTCTACCTGAAAAACTGTCCCTTCTGCCGCAAGGCGCTGCGTTACATCGACGAGGTCAAGGCCGCCCATCCCGAGCTGGCGGCCGTCGACATCGAACTGATCGAGGAGTCGGAGCAGCCCGCCGTGGCCGACGGCTACGACTACTATTACGTTCCGACCTTTTATGTGGACGGCGTGAAGGTGCACGAGGGCGGGATCTATCCCGACGAGGTGGAGGCGATTTTGCGCAAGGCAATGAAATGATATGAAGCCCGTGTTTTTTTCCGCACCCGAGCGCTGCGTGTCGCGCGACGATGCGCTCGTCGGCCGGCTCGTGGAGCTGTGGGAGGCGTCGGTGCGCGCCACGCATGACTTTCTGAGTGAGGAGGATATTCGCGGCATCCGCACCTATGTCCCCGACGCCCTGCGTTCGATAGCCGATCTGCGGATCGTGCGCGATGCGGAGGGAGTTCCGGTCGCCTTCATGGGGTGTGACGGCCGGCGGTTGGAGATGCTCTTCGTCGGTCCCGCCTGTCGGGGTGCGGGTGTCGGCACCGCGCTGGTGCGCGAGGCTTTCGCCGCGGGTGTGACGGAGGTCGTGGTCAACGAGCAGAACCCCTCGGCGCGCGGGTTCTACGAACACGTGGGGTTCGCCGTGTGCGGCCGCAGCGAGCGCGACGAACAGGGCGGTCCCTTTCCGATACTGTATATGAAATTGAACGATAACAACAAACCGAACATGGAGAAAGCCATAGCAAAAGACCTGCTCTCGATCGGCGCGGTATTCCTGCGTCCAGAGCAGCCGTTCACCTGGGCGAGCGGTATCAAAAGCCCGATTTATTGCGACAACCGTCTGACGCTGACGGCCCCCGAGGTGCGCAAGCACGTAGAGGCGGGATTGGCCGAGATCGTCCGCACGAAATTCCCCGAAGCCGAGGTGCTGATGGGAACCTCGACGGCCGGTATCGCCCATGCGGCCATCACGGCCACGATCCTCGATCTGCCGATGGGTTACGTGCGCAGCGGCGCGAAGGATCACGGCCGCGGCAACCGCATCGAGGGTCGGCTCGAAAAAGGGCAGAAGGTCGTGGTGATCGAAGACCTGATCTCGACGGCGGGAAGCTGCATCGAGGTGGTCGAGGCGCTGCGCGAAGCGGGCGCCGAGGTGCTGGGCGTGGCGTCGATCTTCACCTACGGGATGCAGAAGGGGCTCGACCGGCTGGCGGCGGCCGGAGTCGTGAACTACTCGCTGTCGAACCTCGACGTGCTCGCGGAGGTGGCAGCCGAGGAGGGATATATCCGTCCCGAGGACAAGGCGCGCCTGATCGCCTTCCGCAACAATCCGTCGGACGAAAGCTGGATCAACAAATAATTCGAAGAGAGTTATGCGTCATTTGATCGAGCCTACCGATCTGTCGGTGGACGAAACCGAGCGGATCATCGACCTTGCGCTGGACATCATCGCCCACCGCGAAAAGTACAGCGAGGCCTGCAAGGGCCGCAAGCTGGCGACGCTCTTCTACGAACCCTCCACCCGCACGCGGCTGAGTTTCACGTCGGCCATGATGGAGCTGGGCGGCAACGTCATCGGTTTTTCGGACGCCGCGTCGTCGTCGGTGTCGAAGGGCGAAACGGTGGCCGACACGGTGCGCGTGATCGCCTGCTTCGCCGACATCATCGCCATGCGCCATTTCAAGGAGGGGGCGCCGCTCGTGGCGTCGCAGTATGCCGGCATCCCGGTCATCAACGCGGGCGACGGCAGCCATGCGCATCCCACGCAGACGCTTACCGACCTGCTGACGATCAAGCGCGAACTGGGACGGTTGGACGACCTCACGATCGGCTTCTGCGGCGACCTGAAATTCGGCCGTACGGTGCACTCGCTCATCAAGGCGCTGTCGCGCCGCACGGGGATCAAGGTGATCCTGATCGCGCCCGAAGAGCTGCGCCTGCCCGACTACATCCGGCACGAGGTGTGCGACAAATACGGCGTGCCGACCGTCGAAGTGCGCACCATGGAGGAGGTGATGCCCGAACTGGACATTCTCTACATGACCCGCGTGCAGAAGGAGCGTTTTCTGGACGAGGAGGAGTTCGAGCGGGTCAAGGACAGTTTCGTGCTGACGCCCGAGAAACTTGAAACGGCCAAGAAGGAGATGGTCGTCCTGCATCCGCTGCCGCGCGTCAACGAGATCACGCGCGCGGTGGACAACGACCCCCGCGCTGCCTATTTCCGGCAGGTCGAGAACGGCAAGTTCGTCCGCATGGCGCTGATCTATACGCTGCTGCAATGGGCGGGCGAACGGAAGGCGGCCCCTACGCCGCATCTGACCGAAGCATACGACGTCAAGCGCCTGCGCTGTCAGAACCGCCGCTGCATCTCGGCCACCGAAGACGTCGACCAGCTCTTCCATGAGATCGACGGCGAACCGGGCAGTTACCGTTGCGCCTACTGCGAGGCGAAGCTACGCGGATAACGGCGGCAGAGCCGCTTCCGGAATCGGTCGCAGCCGACCGGAAGAGGGGCGTTCCGTGCGTTGGAATGTTGATAAGATTGTTTATAATTTTATTTATTATAAGCTTCGGTTTTCCGTGAAAAAGGAGCTATCTTTGTGTCGTCGATAAGAAGAAACCGCACGCCATGTACGCTTTTTGGTTACAGCAGAATCAGAAAGGACGATACTCGAAAGGGTACGTACATCGTTCGTGTGCTCGGAACTGATGGAGAAAAAACCGCCGTGACGTATCGTGTCGCGGCGGTTCTTCTTTTCGGCGACGGAGCCTCTGCCGGGGTGATACGGAAGGAATTGAGGCGGTTCGGGCGCGTGCAGGAGCGGTTCCGGGATGCGCTTCGCCGGAGAAGAGTACGCGCCGGTCGCATCCGGTGGAAAGCGGATATCGAACGTAACGGGAGCATCCGTCCGACGGGGCGGGCCCGCAAAGAAAATTTCAGATATGAGTGCGAAAGTAGGAGTCATCATGGGGTCGGCCAGCGACTGGGAGGTCATGGCCGCCGCCGCCGAGACGCTCGAAGCGTTCGGCATCCCCTATGAGAAGCGGGTCGTGAGCGCCCACCGTACCCCCGACCTGTTGGTCGAGTACGCCAAGACGGCGCGCGGGCGCGGCATCGAGGTCATCATTGCCGGTGCCGGCGGGGCGGCCCATCTGCCGGGCATGGTGGCCAGCATGACGCCGCTGCCCGTGGTGGGCGTGCCGGTCAAGTCGCGTGCGCTCAACGGGCTGGACTCGTTGCTGTCGATCGTTCAGATGCCGGCCGGCGTGCCGGTGGCGACGGTGGCGATCAACGGAGCGAAGAATGCCGCATTGATCGCCGTGTCGATCTTGGCCCTGTCCGACGGGGAGGTGGCCGCACGGCTCGATGCGTTCCGGACGCGGCAGACGACCGACGTGTTGAAAGCGGAGTTGTAGGATGGGTGCGGCGATGAAGACGATCGGTGTGATCGGCGCGGGTCAGCTGGGGCTGATGCTCGCCGAGGAGGCGCACAAGCTGGGGGCGCGGGTGGTGACGCTCGATCCTGCGGCCGATGCTCCCGCCGCACGTGTGGCCGACGGGCATATCGTGGCGGCCTACGACGACGGGGCGGCGCTCGAAGAGCTGTGCCGCCGCAGCGACGTGGTGACCTATGAATTCGAAAACGTCCCGGGCGAAGTGCTCATTCCGCTCGTGGAGCGATACAATATTCCGCAGGGCTTCCAGCCCCTCTACGACTCGCAGGATCGCCTGCGCGAGAAGCGCAACGCCGTCGCGCACGGCCTGCGCACGCCGCGTTTCGCGCCGGCCGACGACCGCCCGTCGCTCGAAGCGGCCGTCCGCGAGGCGGGCGGCTTCCCCTGCGTCTTCAAGACCCGCACGCTGGGCTACGACGGCCACGGGCAGGTCGTGCTGCGTTCGGAGGAGGATATGGCGAAGGTCGAACCCTATTTCGGCCGGCCGGGTATCGTCGAGGAGTTCGTAGCCTTCGATTTCGAGGCGAGCGCCATCGTGGTCGGCGACGGCCGCGAGACGGTCTGCTTTCCCGTGGGGCGCAACGTCCACCGCGACGGGATTCTGGATATGTCGGTCGTGCCGGCGGAGATTCCGGACGCGCTGCGCGACAGGATCGTGAGCGAGAGCCGGCGTTTCATGCAGGAGTGCGGTTATCGGGGCATCCTTGCGATCGAGTATTTCGTCAAGGGCGACGAGATCTATTTCAACGAAATGGCGCCGCGCCCGCACAACAGCGGGCACTGGACGATCGAGGGGTGCACGACCAACCAGTTCCGCGAACTGGCGCGCTACCTGCTGGGGATGCCGTTGGAAGAGCCGCGGTTGGTGGCTCCCACGGTGATGAAGAATATCCTGGGGCGCGATCTGGCCGCCGCCGAGGCGATCGCCCGCGAGGGGCGGGCGGATGTCCACGTCCATCTCTACGGCAAACGCGAGAGCCGCCCTCTGCGTAAAATGGGGCATATCACCTTCGTGGGCCTGAGCGGCGGGCAGTTCGCCGCCGAGTGGGCCGCGCGATTCGAATGACCGGCGGAGCCGTCGGGCCGCCGCAGCGGAATAAAGAGAAAAAAGAGAACTGAACGATATGAAGAACTACCGTATTTTCGTCGAGAAACGCCCCGGATTTCGGGTCGAGGCCGAGAGCCTGCAACACGATTTGAACGAGAACCTCGGATTGCACCTCTCGCAGTTGCGTCTGCTGAACGTCTACGACCTGTTCGGCTTCACGCCCGAACTGCTCGAAGCGAGCCGTTACAGGGTGTTCGGCGAGGTGCAGACCGACGAGGTGACCGACGCTTGCGACCTCGAAGGGAGGAAATTCCTGGCCGTGGAGTATCTGCCGGGACAGTTCGATCAGCGCGCTGCGTCGGCCGTCGACTGCGTGCGGCTGATCGATCCCGAAGCCGAGGTGCGCATCCGTTCGTCGCGGCTGCTGTTGCTGGACGCAGCGACGACCGACGAGGAGCTGGCGCGCGTGCGCAAATACTACATCAACGCCGTCGAGTCGCGCGAGAAGGATCTCTCGGTGTTGAGCGACATGGAGCAGGCCGAGGTGAAGCCCGTGGAGGTGCTCGCGGGACTGCGCGAGCTGACCGACGGCGAACTGGCTCCCTATTGCGCGAAGATGGGGCTGGCGATGAACGCCGACGACCTGCGCGAGGTGGTGAACTATTTCCGGGCCGAGGGGCGCGATCCCTACGAGACGGAATTGCGGATTCTGGATACCTATTGGAGCGACCATTGCCGCCATACGACCTTTACGACGGTGCTGACCTCGATTCGGGTCGACGAGTCGTTCATGCGAGCCGAGTTGGAGGAGTCGTTGGAGCTGTATCATAAGATCCGCCGCGAACTGGGCCGCGACGAAAAACCCCTCTGCCTGATGGATCTGGCCACGATCGGCGCCCGTTACCTGCGCAAAATCGGCAAGCTGGACGATCTGGAAGTGAGCGAGGAGAACAACGCCTGCTCGATCTTCGTCGACGTCGACGTGGACGGGCAGCCCGAAAAGTGGCTGTTGCAGTTCAAGAACGAGACGCACAACCATCCCACCGAGATCGAACCCTTCGGCGGCGCTTCGACCTGTCTGGGCGGTGCGATCCGCGACCCGCTGTCGGGGCGCAGCTACGTCTACCAGGCCATGCGTGTGACGGGTGCGGGCGATATCTATCAGCCCGTCGGCGAGACGCTCGCCGGCAAACTGCCCCAGCGGGTCATCAGCCGCAAGGCTGCGGCCGGTTATTCGAGCTACGGCAACCAGATCGGTCTGGCCACGACCCACGTGCGCGAAATCTATCATCCCGACTACGTGGCCAAGCGTTTGGAGGTGGGTGCCGTGGTGGGAGCCGTGAAGGCCGAAAACGTGCGGCGCGAAACGCCTGCCGCGGGCGACGTGGTGCTGCTGCTGGGCGGCCGCACGGGGCGCGACGGCATCGGCGGTGCGACGGGTTCGTCGAAGGAACACAATACCAAGTCGCTGGAAACCTGTTCGTCGGAGGTGCAGAAGGGCAACGCTCCGGAAGAGCGCAAACTGGAACGGCTGTTCCGCCGGCCGGAGGTGACGCGCCTTATCAAGAAGTCGAACGACTTCGGCGCCGGCGGCGTGTCGGTGGCCATCGGCGAGCTGACCGACGGTCTGGACATCTATCTGGACCGCGTGCCGACCAAGTACGACGGCCTGAATGCGACGGAGCTGGCGATCAGCGAGTCGCAGGAGCGCATGGCCGTGGTGGTCGAACGGGCCGACATGGAACGGTTCATGGATTATTGCCGTGAAGAGAATATCGAGGTGACGCACGTGGCCGACGTTACGGATACGCGCCGGATGCGCATGTACAACCGCGACCGGCTCGTGGTCGACCTCTCGCGCGAGTTCATCGACTCGGCGGGTGCGGCCCACTATGCCGAGGCCGAGATCGGCGCCGTCGAGGCGTGCGACCCCTTCGTGCGCAAGCCGCAGGGTGCGACGCTCGCCGAGCGCATGGAGGCCGACCTGGCGGACGACAACGTGGTGTCGCAGAAGGGTCTCGTCGAGATGTTCGACTCGACGATCGGCGCTTCGACCGTGCTGCTGCCCTTCGGCGGCCGCACGCAGGGCTCCGAGACGCAGGTCTCGGTGCAGAAACTCCCCGTCGAGGGATACACCGAGACGGCGAGCATCATGGCCTACGGCTACAACCCCTTCCTTACGTCGTGGAGCCCCTATCACGGGGCGGCCTACGCCGTCGTCGAGGCCTGCGCCAAGGTAGTGGCCGCCGGTGCGGAGTTCGGGGGGATGCGTTTTTCCTATCAGGAATATTTCGAACGGATGCACACCGCCCGTTCGTGGGGCAAACCGCTGGCGGCGCTGCTGGGTGCGCTGCGGATGCAGGTCGAGCTGGGGCTGCCGGCGATTCGGCGGCAAGGACTCGATGAGCGGCACCTTCCAGCAGATCAACGTGCCGCCCATGCTCATGGCCTTCGGCATTACGACCGTCGACGCGCGGCGCGTGATCTCGACCGATCTGAAAGAGGCGGGGCATACGCTCTACCTGCTCAAACATACGCCGAAGGCGAACCGTATGCCCGATACCGCGGCGCTTCGAACCTTGTGGAACTATGCTTCCGAGCGGATCGCCGCAGGTCGGATCGTGGCGGGCTATGCCGTCGGGTTCGGCGGTGTGGCCGAGGCGCTGGCGAAGATGGCTTTCGGCAACGGAATCGGCGCGGAGGTCGAGTTGCCGGAGGAGGCGCTGTTCGCCTACGACTACGGTTCGATCGTGGTGGAGAGCACCGTCGAACTCGATGCGCCCTTCGCCGTGCGGCTGGGCCGGACGACGGCCGACGAAGCGTTGACCGTCAACGGCGAGCGGATGCCGCTCGACACGCTGCGCCGCGCCAACAGCGAGCGCTTCGCCCGAATCTATCCCGACCGCGGCGCGAACCGCGGAACGGTCATGGAGAGCACACCCGCACCTCGCACGTTCGTCTACGGGGGCGAGGCGGTGGAGCACCCCGTGGCCTACCTGCCTGTCTTCCCGGGCACGAACTGCGACTACGACACGGCGCGCGCCTTCCGCCGCGCCGGCGCCGAGGTCGAGACGACGGTCTTCTGCAACCTTTCGGCCGAGGCGATCTTCCGCTCGATCCGCGAGATGAAGGAGCATATCCGCCGGTGCCACATCTTCGTGCTCAGCGGCGGATTCTCGTCGGGCGACGAACCCGACGGAAGCGGCAAGTTCATCGCCAACGTACTCAACAACAAGGATATCGCGGAGGAGATCCATGCGCTGCTCGACCGCGGCGGCCTGATCCTGGGCATCTGCAACGGGTTCCAGGCGCTCGTCAAGTCGGGACTGCTGCCCTACGGGCGGCTGGGTTGCGTGACGAAGGATTCGCCCACGCTCTTCCGCAACGACATCAACCGCCACGTTTCGCAGATCGTCACCACGCGCGTGGCTTCGACGGCTTCGCCGTGGCTCAGTTCGTTCTCGGTGGGCGATCTGCACAGCATCGCCGTCAGTCACGGCGAGGGCAAGTTCGTGGTCGGCGAGCAGCTGGCGCGCCGGTTGTTCGAGCGCGGGCAGGTAGCTTTCCAGTACGCCGGCCCCGACGGTCATGCGACGGCCGAAGCGCCCTGCAACCCCAACGGTTCGTTCTACGCCATCGAGGGCATCGTCTCCGAGGACGGGCGTATTCTGGGCAAGATGGGCCATACGGAGCGCTACGGAGAGAACCTCTTCAAGAATATCTGCGGGGAGAAACGGCAGCCGATCTTCGAGAATGCCGTCGCCTATTTCCGCAAACGGAACTAACCTTAAACTTGAACACGCATGAACCTGAAACGAATCCTTTTCTGCCTGACGGCTTTCGCCGCTGCGATCGCTACGTCGGTTCCCTGCGCCGCCAAGCGTCCGTCGGGCTCCGACCTGCGGCTGCTCTACTGGAACATCCAGAACGGCATGTGGTCGGGGCAGGACGACAATTACGACCGCTTCGTGGAGTGGGTAAAGGAGTTCGACGCCGACGTCTGCGTGTGGTGCGAGGCGCAGTCGATCTACCGTTCGGGCACGGCCGACAGGATGCCGGAGGCCGACCGCTATCTGGTCGGCAACTGGGGCGAACTGGCGGTGCGCTACGGCCACAAGTATTGGTACGTGGGCGGTCACCGCGACAATTTCCCGCAGGTGATTACCTCGAAATACCCGATCGAGAACGTCGAGCGGATCGTGGGCGAGGAGCCCGACAGCGTGGTGACGCACGGCGCGGGGTGGGCCCGCATCGTGAAGAACGGTCGAACGGTCAATATCGTGACGCTGCATCTGTGGCCGCAGGCTTACGCCTACCGGGCGACCGACGTGGCGGGGAGCCGCGACGCGCACGAGGGCGACCGTTACCGCCGCATGGAGATCGAGTATATCTGCCGGCATACGATCGGCACTGCTCCCCGTGCCGCCGAAGAGCTTTGGGTGATGCTGGGCGACAACAACTCGTGGTCGCGGCTCGACAACTGGTTCTACAAATGTCCGGAGGACGATCCGCGGCTGCTGACGCAGGACTACGTGCTCGAACATACGCCCTACGTCGACGTGATCGCCCGACAGCATCCCGGCCGGTTCCAGACGACGACTCATTCGGAAAAGCGTATCGATTTCGTCTACTGCACGCCGGTGCTCTACGATTGCGTGACGCGCGCCGAAGTGGTTCGCGACGACTATACCGAGCCGGTGCGCGATCCGAAGAAACTGTCGAATTTCTGGCACCCGTCGGATCACCGGCCGATCGTGGTGGACTTCGATCTGAAAAAAGCGAAAAAACAATAACTCCAAAAAATAGAACAAACTATGAAACAGCTCGAAATGCTTTACGAGGGTAAGGCGAAACAGGTTTTCCGCACGGACGACGACGATGTGATCCTGATGCATTACAAGGATGCCGCCACCGCTTTCAACAACATCAAGAAGGCGACCATCGAGGGCAAGGGCGTCCTCAATAACAAGATTTCGACGATCATTTTCGGCTATCTGAAAGAGGCGGGCATTCCGACGCACTACATCTCTACGCTCAACGAGCGCGACCAGCTGTGCCGCCGCGTGAAGATCATCCCGCTGGAGGTGATCGTGCGCAATATCGTGGCCGGTTCGATGGCCAAGCGCTTGGGGCTGGAAGAGGGGCTCAGACCGTCGAACACGATCTACGACATCTGCTACAAGTGCGACGAGCTGGGCGATCCGCTCATCAACGACCATCACGCCGTGGCGCTGGGCGTAGTGACTTACGACGAACTGAAACGGATCTACGACATGACGGCCAAGATCAACGAGGTGCTGACCGGTCTGTTCGACCGCATGAACATCACGCTGGTGGACTTCAAAATCGAGTTCGGCCGCACGTCGGACGGGCAGATCGTGCTGGCGGACGAGGTGTCGCCCGATACCTGCCGTCTGTGGGACAAGACGACCAACGAGAAGCTCGACAAGGACCGTTTCCGCCGCGACCTGGGGCGCGTGCGCGAGGCCTACGAGGAGATTCTCGCCCGTTTGGAGGCTTTGAAAAAATAGAGGAGCGACACGGCGGGGGTGGGTTCCCGCTCCGGTTTTCGCTTTCGGATTAACTAATACAGGAGGAATCACGATATGAATGAATTGCCTTTCGACTCCCTGCACGAGGAGTGCGGCGTCTTTGGCGTCTTCGGCGTGGACGATGCGCCGGGAATCGTCTACTACGGCCTTCATGCCTTGCAGCACCGCGGCCAGGAGGCGTGCGGCATCGTCAGTGCCGAGGAGGGCCGCCTCGCGTCGGTCAAGGGCGAGGGGTTGGTGACCGAGGTCTTCAACGGCGACAACCTTTCGACGCTCCACGGTCGTATGGCCATCGGCCATGTGCGCTACTCGACGGCAGGGGGCGGCGGCCGCGAGAACGTGCAACCCTTCGTCTTCCGGCACCATACGGGCGATTTCGCGCTGGCGCACAACGGCAACCTCGTCAATTCACGCGAGCTGGTGCGTTACTTGGAGGACAAGGGGAGCCTCTTCCACTCGACCTCCGACAGCGAGATCCTCGCGCACCTCATCAAGAAGGAGCACAGCTCGGAGCACCGCATTTTCGCCATCATCGACGCGCTCAACATGCTCGAAGGCGGGTTCGCCTTCCTGATCATGACCGAGAACCGGCTCTACGCCTGCCGCGACAAGTACGGCCTGCGTCCGCTGTCGATCGGCCGGCTCAACGACGGCTGGGTCGTCAGCTCGGAGACCTGCGCGCTGGACATCGTGGGCGCGGAGTTCGTGCGCGACGTCAATCCGGGCGAGATCGTCACGCTCGACCGCAACGGCATCCGCAGCCGTGACTATTCGATGTACAAGCGCAACTGCATGTGCGCCATGGAGTACATCTATTTCGCGCGCCCCGACAGCGACATCGAATGTTGCAACGTCCACGCCTTCCGCAAGGAGTCGGGCCGGCTCCTTTTCGAGGAGGCTCCGGCCGACGCCGACGTGGTGATCGGCGTGCCCGATTCGAGCCTTTCGGCCGCGATCGGTTACTCGGAGGCCAGCGGCATCCCCTATGAAATGGGGCTGGTCAAGAACCGTTACATCGGCCGTACCTTCATCCAGCCGTCGCAGGCGATGCGCGAGAAGGGCGTGAAGATGAAACTTTCGGCCGTGCGGTCGCTCGTGGCGGGCAAGCGCGTGGCGCTCATCGACGACTCGATCGTGCGCGGTACGACTTCGCTGCGCATCGTGCGGTTGCTCAAGGCCGCCGGCGCGAAGGAGGTGCACGTGCGCATCGCATCGCCCAAGATGACCCATCCCTGCTTCTACGGCGTCGACACCTCGACCTGCGACCAGTTGATCGGTCACCGCTGTTCGGTCGAGGAGATCTGCCGCCAGATCGAGGCCGACTCGCTGGCCTTCCTCTCGGAGGGAGCGCTGCTGAGGGCCGGCAACCGCAAGGAGATGTGCATGGCCTGCTTCACGGGCCGTTATCCGACGGCGCTCTACGAACATGCCGCCGAGATCGGCCGCAAGGAGGACAAGAACCGTTAGCGGGGTATTCCTCGCGCGACAAATGTCAAACGAAAAACAGAAAAAACGATATGGCAGAAAGTTATGAGAAGGCCGGCGTGAATCTCGAAGCCGGTTACGAGGTGGTCCGCCGCATCAAGAAGCACGTCGCTTCGACGGCGCGCACGGGCGTCATGGGTACGATCGGTGCCTTCGGCGGCATGTTCGATCTGGCGGCCCTCGGAGTCAAGGAGCCGGTGCTCGTAAGCGGTACCGACGGCGTGGGAACCAAGCTCAAACTGGCCTTCGCGCTGGACAAACACGATACGATCGGCATCGATGCCGTGGCGATGTGCGTCAACGACGTGCTGGCTCAGGGTGCCGAGCCGCTCTTTTTCCTCGATTATGTGGCCGTGGGGCACAACGAACCGGTCAAGATCGAGGGCATCGTCTGCGGCGTGGCCGAGGGGTGCCGTCAGGCGGGCTGTGCGCTCGTAGGCGGCGAGACGGCCGAGATGCCGGGCATGTACGAAGGCGGCGAGTACGACATCGCGGGGTTCACGGTGGGCGTCGTCGAACGCAGCCGGCTCATCGACGGGTCGAAGGTCAAGACCGGCGACGTGCTGGTCGGGATCGCCTCGTCGGGCGTCCATTCCAACGGTTTCTCGCTGGTGCGCAAGGTGCTGTCGGACAACGGATTGGAACTGAACAAGGTCTATCCCGAGCTGAGTAACCGCACGTTGGGCGAGGTGCTGCTCACCCCGACGAAAATCTATGTGAAGCCGGTGCTCGACGTGATCCGCCGGTGCGACGTCCACGGCATCAGCCACATCACCGGCGGCGGATTCGACGAGAACATTCCCCGTATCCTGCACGAGGGGCAGGGCATCGCCATCGAGGAGGGGACGTGGGAGATCCTGCCCGTGTTCCGCTTCCTGGAGAAGTACGGAAAGATCGCCCACCGCGAGATGTTCAACATCTTCAACATGGGCGTAGGCATGGTCATCGCGCTCGACGCCGAGGAGGCGCAGAAGGCCGTCGACATCCTCGCGTCGCACGGAGAGCAGGCGTCGGTCATCGGACGTGTCACCGACTCCGAAGGGGTCGTCATCCGGTAGCGTGCCGATGAAGCGGATCGCTGTTTTCGCCAGCGGCGAAGGGAGCAACTTCGAGGCGATCGCCGCTGCATGCGAGCGGGGTGCGATCGCGGCCGAGGTGGCGCTCGTCGTCTGCGACCGGCCCGGGGCACGCGTCACGGAGCGCGCGGCGGCGCGGGGCATCGCCTGCTTCGCCTTCGCGCCGAAGGAGTATGCCTCGAAGGCCGACTACGAACGCGAGATCGTCGCGCGGCTCGATGCCGCGGGGGTCGATCTGGTCTGTCTGGCGGGGTACATGCGCATCCTCTCGGAGGTGCTGCTCGGCGCCTACGGCGGGCGGATCGTCAACATCCATCCCTCGCTGCTGCCCGCCTTCAAGGGGGCGCACGCGATCGAGGAGGCCGTCGCCTACGGGGTGAAGGTCTACGGGGTGACGATCCACTGGGTCGACGCCACGCTCGACGGCGGGCGGATCATCGCGCAGCGCGCCTTCGCCTACGACGGCGACGACGTGCACGAGGTCGAACGGCGCGTGCACGAGGTGGAGCATGAATTATACGTGGAAACGATTGATAAATTGGTAAAAGCATAAAATACGAAAAATGAGGGCATTGATAAGTGTCAGCGATAAGACGGGCGTCGTCGACTTCGCAAAGAATTTGAAGGCTTTGGGCTGGGAGGTGATCGCCACGGGCGGCACGATGAAACTGTTGCGCGAGAGCGGTGTCGAGGTGTTGAACATCAGCGACGTGACGGGCTTCCCCGAGATTTGCGACGGGCGCGTGAAGACGCTTCATCCGGCCGTGCACGGCGGTCTGCTGGCGCGCCGCGACGTCGAGGAGCACGTCGAGGCGCTGCGCGCCAACGGCATCGAGTTCATCGATCTGGTCTGCGTGAACCTCTATCCCTTCCGCCAGACGATCGCCAAAGAGGGCGTTACGCTGGCCGAAGCGATCGAGAACATCGACATCGGCGGCCCTTCGATGCTGCGCAGTGCGGCCAAGAATTTCCGCGACGTGACCGTCGTCTGCGATCCGGCGGACTACGCCGCGATTCTGGACGAGATGCGCGCCGAGGGCAATACTTCGGTCGAAACGCGTCTGCGTCTTTCGGCCAAGGCCTACACCCATACGGCGGAGTACGACAGCATGATCGCCACCTACATGCGTGCGCAGGCGGGCCTGCCCGAGAAACTGTTCCTCGATTTCGATCTGGTGCAGTCGCTCCGCTACGGCGAGAATCCCCATCAGACGGCCAAGTTCTACCGCTCGGCCGAGAAGGTTCCCTTCTCGCTGGCCCATGCCCGGCAACTCAACGGCAAGGAGCTGTCGTACAATAATATCCAGGACGCCAACGCCGCGCTGAACATCGTGCGCGAGTTCGACGAGCCTTTCTGCGTGGGACTCAAACACATGAATCCCTGCGGCGCGGCCGTCGGCCGCGACGTCGTGGAGGCGTGGACGAAGGCCTACGAGGCCGACAAGGTGTCGATCTTCGGCGGTATCGTGGCTGTCAACCGCGAGGTGACGCGCGAGGCGGCCGAACGGATGAAGCCGATTTTTTTGGAGATCATCATGGCGCCCAAGTTCTCGGAAGGGGCGTTGGAGGTGCTCTGCACGAAGAAGAACCTGCGGCTGCTCGAAGTCGACATGACACGCAGCGACGTGCATCCGATGCAGTACGTGAGCGTCAACGGCGGTCTGCTGGCGCAGGAGCTCGACGTGGAGACGAAGCGGGTCGAGGCGTCGATGACCGTTACGAAGGCGCGTCCCGACGCTGCGCAGCTGCGCGACTTGGAGTTCGCCTGGCGGATCGTCAAGCATGTCAAGTCGAACGCGATCGTGGTGGTGAAGGGGGGACAGACGCTCGGCGTCGGCGCCGGTCAGATGAACCGGATCGGATCGGCCGAGATCGCGTTGAAGGAGGCGCAGGCCAAAGGTGCGACCGAGGGGCTGGTCATGGCGTCGGACGGCTTCTTCCCCTTCGACGACTGCGTGACGCTCGCCGCCGCCAACGGTGTCGCGGCGATCGTGCAGCCCGGCGGTTCGGTGCGCGACGAGGATTCGATCCGCAAGGCCGACGAAACGGGCGTGGCGATGCTCTTCACGGGGATGCGCCATTTCAAACACTGAGATGACGAGATCGGGGGGGCGGGTCCGCTGTCCGTTATTCGGGCAGGATTCGGCTCTGCCGCCGGAGAAGAACCGGGTGCGGCGGGACGGCGGCCGCGACGTGAAACCGCATGATTTTGAAACCGAATTAAAGATATATTTCGATCCATGAAAGTTCTTGTAGTGGGCGGCGGAGGCCGCGAACATGCCATTGTCGATGCGCTGACGCGCAGCGGAAGGATCGACACGATCTATTGCGCGCCGGGCAATGCGGGCATCGCGGCGCAGGCCGAGTGCGTCCCGATCCGCGAGACGGAGGTGGAGGCTTTGCGCGATTTTGCACTGGCGCACAACGTGACGCTGACGGTCGTAGGCCCCGAAGCGGCGCTGGCGGCGGGTATCGTCGACTGTTTCCGTGCGGCGGGACTGCGGATCTTCGGCCCGACGAAGGCGGCCGCGCGCATCGAGTCGTCGAAGGAGTTCGCCAAGGAGCTGATGGCCAAATACGGTATCCCGACGGCGGGTTTCCGTGCCTTCACCGCGTATGAGGAGGCGCGCGACTACGTGGCCTCGCGTCCGTTGCCGGCAGTGCTGAAATACGACGGGCTGGCGGCAGGCAAGGGTGTGGTCATCGCGCAGACGATGGAGGAGGCCGATGCCGCGTTGCGCGACATGCTGCTCGACGACAAGTTCGGGCACGGCAAGGTGGTGGTCGAGGATTGGCTCGAAGGGCCCGAGTTCTCGTTCATGTGTTTCGTCGACCGCCGGCGTGTCTATCCGATGGCGCTGGCGCAGGATCACAAGCGGGCCTACGATGGCGACGAAGGGCCCAATACGGGCGGCATGGGCGCCTACTCGCCGCTGCCGTTCGTGACCGGGGAGGACGAACGGTATGCGTTGGAGCGGATCATGCAGCCCGTCGCCGATGCGATGTGCGCCGAAGGGTGTCCCTTCACGGGGGTGCTCTACGGCGGCCTGATGAAGACGCGCGACGGCATCAAGGTGATCGAGTTCAACGCCCGTTTCGGCGATCCGGAGACGGAAGTAGTGCTGCCGCGCCTGAAAAGCGACATCGTGGAGATCTTCTCGGCCGTGGCCGACGGCTGGGAGCTGGAGCACCCGCTCGAATGGCACGACTTTTCGACGGTGGGCGTGGTGCTGGCCTCGAAGGGCTATCCCGGCAGCTATGCGAAGGGCGCCGTGATCGAGGGGCTGGACGAGGTCGACGGCGCGGTCTACCACATGGGTACGGCCTCGAAGGAGGGGCGGATCGTGACGGCCGGCGGTCGGGTGGCGATCGTCGTCTGTGCGGCGCCGACGCTCGGCGAGGCGCTGGAAAAGTGCAATCGGGAAGTAGGTAAGGTGCGGTGCGACAATCTGTTCCATCGTACGGACATCGGACGGAAAGCAATCAAGTGATTCTATGGCGACGATAATCAGCGGAAAAGAGTTGTCGGCCTCGATGAAGGCCGAAATGGCGGCGGCGGTGAAGGAGTTCCCCGCCAAATACGGGCGGGCGCCCCATCTGGTCGTGGTGCTCGTGGGCGACGATCCGGCCAGCGTGAGCTATGTGACGGGCAAGGCCAAGGCTTCGGCCGAGGTGGGCATTCGCAACACGACGATCCGCCGCCCGGCGGAGACGGGCGAGGCGGAGTTGCTGGCGCTGATCGGCGAACTGAACGCCGACGACGGCGTGGACGGGATTCTGGTGCAGCTGCCCCTGCCGAAGCATATCGACGAGGATCGGGTGATCGCGGCGATCCGCCGCGAGAAGGACGTGGACGGTTTTCATCCGCTCAACGTAGCCAATCTGTGGCTCAAACAGCCCTGCACGCTGCCCTGCACGCCGAAAGGAATTATCCGGATGTTGCAGCGGGCAGGTGTGGAGATCGCCGGCAAACGTGCCGTGGTGATCGGCCGCAGCAATATCGTAGGGCTGCCGGTGGCCAAATTGCTGCTCGACGCCAACGCTACGGTGACGATCGCCCACAGCCGCACGCGAAATCTGCCGGAGGTGACGCGCGAAGCGGACATCCTGGTCGTGGCGATCGGCCGGCCGCGTTTCGTGACGGCCGACATGGTGCGTCCGGGCGCCGTGGTGATCGACGTGGGGGTCAACCGCGATCCCGGGACGGGCAAGCTGTGTGGCGACGTGGACTACGCCGCCGTCGAACCGCTGGCCTCGGTCATCACTCCCGTGCCGGGCGGCGTGGGGCCGATGACGATCGCTTGTCTGATGGAGAATACGGTCGAATGTTTCCTGCGTAAAATGGAGCGGTGACGCGGCGGACGATCGGAATTACGGGGCTTTCTGCGATTTGCGGAAGGCCCCGTTTCGCATCGGGCCTCCGGTCGTCGGGGGATGTTGTGACCTGCCGCAGGGCGGTTCCGGAAGAGGTCGGGCGTTCGGCCGGATTCCGCGGTGCGCATCGTCGTCAGTGTCCCATGTCGTTCAGGTAGATTTCGAGTGCCCGTACCGAAATTTGGATTTCGCGGATGGAGACGCCGAGCGAGCCGATCAGCGCCAACAGGCCCGCACCGAAGACGTATGCGGCCACGAGCGGCAGCCCGATGTAGAGCAGGAACATCGTCACGACGCACAGGAACAGGCTGGCGATCCCCAGAATCTGCATGGCGCGGGTCAGGTAGAGCCGTCGCCGCAGGTTGTCGATCTGGGCGGCCGTCAGGTCGGAACGGTGTTGGAGGTATTGCGCTTTGAGCGTGCGGATCAGCTGGGCGTAGGAGAGAAACCGGTTGGTGTAGGCCAGCAGGATCAGCGAAATGGCGGGAAAGAGCAGCGCGGGGACGGTGAGTGTGAGTTCTTCCATAGCGAACGGATTATCGTGTCGTCGGGACAAAGATACGATTAAGCCGAGCGCAATGCAAATTTATTAGCTTTTTGCCGAGGCGGAGTATCTTTGGTTTGCGCCTTGGATGCTCTGTCTCGGCATAATCAAGCTTGCGCTTGCTTCTGCGCTCGGATTTTCGTATCTTTACGTCGCGGGACACGGACGGTTCCGGAGTCTCCGAATATTTTGTAGGAAAATAAGGGTTACGATGAAAACTGCGAAACGAATGAAACGTCTGCTCGGTTGGCTGCTCGTGTGCCTGCCCGTTGCGGCCGGTGCGCAAAGCGTGCAGGATTCGCTGGCGATCGCCGCGATCCGCTGGGATACCTGCTGTGTGCGGCCGCATCTGGTGGCCGTGCAGGCGCAACTCGAACTGTTCGGCGCGCCGCAGGCGATCTCGATGGTCAGGTATGACGCGGGAAGATACCGCACCCGCATCGTACAGCCGGATTCGCTGACGCTTACGTCGGTTTTGGCCGAGGCGGAGGGGGCTGTGGCGGCCGTGAACGCGGGCTATTTCAATGTGAAGACGCTCGTTCCCTCGACGTTCGTGCGTGTCGGAGGCCGGACGGTCGCCGCGACCGAAGCTCGGGAAGAGTTCCGCGTCAACGGCGTGGTGGCGATAAAGGGGCGCCGCGTGCGGATCGAACCCTATGTTCCGGCGGACGACGCGCGGCTCGCGCGGCGTTACCGTGACGCGCTGGCTGCCGGGCCGCTGCTTCTCTGCCGCGGCGAAGCGTTGTCGTATGCCGATCGCGAGGGCGGTTTCTGGGGCCGGCATCCCCGCTCGGTCGTGGGCGTCACGCGACAGGGCGAGGCGGTGATGATCGTCGTGGACGGCCGTTTCCCGGGGCAGGCGGCGGGTATGACGATCGGCGAACTGATCTATCTCGTGCGGCAATTGGGGCTGTATTCGGCGCTGAACCTCGACGGCGGCGGTTCGTCGACGCTCTGGTGCGAGGAGGCGGGCGTCGTGAACCGCCCGTCCGACAACCGGAGGTTCGACCACGAGGGCGAACGGCGCGTCACGAACTGCATCGCGGTGGTGGCGGAGTGATGCCGCCCTTTCCGATCGGGAAGCCGAGGCGTTCCGTCGCTTCGGCTTTTCGTCGGATTTCGGAAATGCCCCCCCCCTTCCCGCATCTGCGGAAAGGCGGCAACAGCGTGTTTTCACGTGGGGCTGAATGTGCTGTTATCAGCGTGTCGATCTGCTTGATGCCGGCTGTGTCCCGGCTTCGTCTCCTCGGTTTTTTAAATTTTGTGAAAAATTACTGTTAATTTTTTCACATTATCGTTTTTTTTACTAATTTTGCATCGGGAAAAAAGGGACTTGCCGCGAGTGCGGAGCCTTCGTCGGGAGAGTCCCGGGAAATCCCGGATAGAGTTGGATAAAGAGGTTTTAATAACGAATACAATTATGGACAAAATGGATTTGAAAAAGTACGGCATCACCGGCGTTACGGAGATCGTGTACAATCCGTCGTATGACGAGCTGTTCCGCGAGGAGACCAAGAAGGGCCTGCGCGGTTTCGACAAGGGCGTTGTAACCGACATGGGCGCCGTGAACGTGATGACCGGCGTCTATACCGGCCGTTCGCCCAAGGACAAGTTCTTCGTGATGGACGAGACGACGAAGGACACCATCTGGTGGACTTCGCCCGAATACAAGAACGACAACAAGCCCGTGACGAAGGCTGCATGGAAGGAGTTGAAGAAGCTCGCCGGCCAGGAGCTTTCGGGCAAGAAGCTCTACGTGGTCGATACCTTCTGCGGCGCCAACGAGAACACGCGCTTGAAGATCCGCTTCATCATGGAGGTGGCCTGGCAGGCACACTTCGTGAAGAACATGTTCATCCGTCCGACCGACGCCGAGCTGGAGCAGTACGGCGAACCCGACTTCGTGGTGCTCAACGCTTCGAAGGCGAAGGTGAAGAACTACAAGAAGCTGGGTCTGAACTCGGAGACGGCCGTGGTCTTCAACCTCACGGAGAAGATGCAGGTAATCCTCAACACGTGGTATGGCGGTGAGATGAAGAAGGGTATGTTCTCCTATATGAACTACCTGCTGCCGTTGAAGGGCATCGCTTCGATGCACTGCTCGGCCAACACCAACGAGAAGGGCGAGACGGCGATCTTCTTCGGTCTGTCGGGTACGGGCAAGACGACCCTCTCGACCGATCCCAAGCGTCAGCTCATCGGCGACGACGAGCACGGCTGGGACGACGACGGCGTGTTCAATTTCGAGGGCGGCTGCTATGCCAAGGTCATCAATCTCTCGAAAGAGAACGAGCCCGACATCTGGAACGCTATCCGCCGCAACGCGCTGTTGGAGAACGTGACGGTCGGCCCGAAGGGCAAGATCGATTTCGCCGACAAGTCGGTGACCGAGAATACCCGCGTGTCGTATCCGATCTTCCACATCGAGAATATCGTGAAGCCCGTATCGAAGGCTCCGGCCGCCAAGAAGGTGATCTTCCTCTCGGCCGACGCATTCGGCGTGCTGCCTCCTGTCTCGATCCTCACGCCCGAGCAGACGAAGTACTACTTCCTCTCCGGCTTCACGGCCAAGCTGGCCGGTACCGAGCGCGGTATCACCGAGCCTACGCCGACCTTCTCGGCCTGCTTCGGCGCAGCCTTCCTGTCGCTGCACCCCACCAAGTACGGCGAGGAGCTCGTTAAGCGCATGAAGAAGTCGGGCGCCAAGGCATATCTCGTGAACACGGGCTGGAACGGTACGGGCAAGCGTATCTCGATCAAGGATACCAGAGGCATCATCGACGCCATTCTCGACGGCTCGATCGACAAGGCCAAGACGAAGAAGCTCCCGATCTTCGATTTCGAAATCCCGACCGCACTGCCGGGCGTAGATCCCGCGATCCTCGATCCGCGCGATACCTACAAGTCGGCTTCGGAGTGGGACGTCAAGGCGAAGGATCTGGCCGAGCGCTTCATCAAGAACTTCGTGAAATTCACGGGCAACGACGAGGGCAAGAGCCTCGTGGCTGCCGGTCCGAAGCTCTAAGCCGGTCTTACCGTTCAGGAGGAGCGAAAGAGTACGCGAAGGGCCGGTTCGATCTTCCGCAGACCGCAAGTGTTTGTGTTGTTGGTAGGTGAGAGCGGTTCGGCGGAGGTACGGTTTCCGATAGGGATTTCCGGTTCAGGGAATCGACCTTCCGCAGGCGGTGCGATCCGCAATCGGTTCGAATCTTCGCGGAGCGGGAACTTCCGTTCCACTCGTTGATCCTCCTAACTATTGAATGCAGGTTGGAAAATCATCGGATTTTCCAACCTGCATCCTTTTTATCCGGTCGGGTCGATCGTTCCGGCGGCGGTGCGGATCTTCCGGATGCGGCAGGGCCGGTTCGTCTGGAATCTTCCGGCGATGCGGTCGGCCGCGACGGCCTTTTACGCGGTTTTGCCTGCCGGCGGCTGCCCGCGCGGCCGGGCGGAGAGGGCGATTCCGGAGTCTCGTGCGTTGGTTTTGTACGCCGCAATCGGGGATCGCTACTTTTTAAGGGGTGAAAAAGGGGATTTTTTAGGAAATTCCGGGGAATTTCCGTATCATTGTAGATCGAAAATCCGGAAATGTGGATTCTTCCGGGGATTCACGTTCGGGAAATCTTTCTCGTCGGAGGAGGATGCGCGGCGGTCGCCGGGATGGATTTCGGGGCGGAGTTCCCGTAACGTGAGTTCGACGTGAATCCATGACGGCGAATCCGCAGGCAAGGTCAACAATTTGTTACGTCGAACTCTCGTTACGTTTTATGGTGAAGCCCAACAACCTGCGCAAGGTGTCCATCGCCCGGTTGAAGCAGGAGATGCAGGATACGGTTTTTCTGTCGGACGATCTGGCCATTACGACCATCGATTATCTGCGCAATCCCACGTCGGAGATTCCCGTGTCGCTCGACGGGTTCGCGGCGATGATCATGATGAGCGGGTCGGCGGTGCTCTCCATCGATACCGAGACCTATGAAGTCCGGCCCAACATGCTGGTATTCTTCCGTCCCGGCAGCATCATCCGGACGATCCGCTGTTCGTCCGATGCGACGGCCTATCTGGTCGCCTGTTCGAAGGCGTTCGTCAGCGACATCCAGGTCGATATTTCGGCGTCGCTGCCCATTCACATGCGCTTCGGCCGCAAACCCTGTTTGCAGGTGACCGAACGCGACGTGGCCGAAATCCGGCAGTTTTTCCAGCTTATCAAGACCGTGATCCAGAGCGATAAGGAGCGGTATCGCAAGGAGATCATCCACACGCTTTTCACGGCGGTTTTCTATCTGATTACCGAGTTGAACCAGCGCGAGCAGTCGAGCGAGCAGAAGCAGGGCCGCTGCGAAGTGCTTTTCGACCAGTTCATGCAGCTGCTGGGCGAGTACAACAAGCGGGAGCGGAACGTGAGTTTTTATGCCAGGCAGTTGAACATCACCCCGAAATATCTCTCGTCGGTGGTGAAGGAGGTGAGCGGCAAGACGGCGGCCAAGTGGATCGACGAATCGGTCATCCTCGAAGCGAAGTCGTTGCTGAAATATTCGGGCATGAGTATTCAGGAGATCGCCTACCACCTCAATTTCAGTACGCAGTCCTTCTTCGGAAAGTATTTCAAACAGCATACGGGTACCTCGCCGTCGCGTTACAAGCGCAAGGGGTAACGACGAAGCGCGGGGTTCCGGAATCGGGACCCCGCGCTCGCATTTTATACGGAGCGGATCAGTCGCGCAGGTAGGCGCCCGTCGCACGCAGTTCGGCGCGCAGCGCCTCCACGTCGAGATCGGCGGGCTGCACGCCCGCCTTCAAGGCCAGCCG
>OGQR01000672.1_pt1 | contig 27863 bp, 20 predicted proteins | sample 1553271 | NCBI WGS metagenome assembly OGQR01 (sample SAMEA2579970, study PRJEB22360) | human gut metagenome | biome: human gut; feature: human-associated habitat; material: faeces | place: Denmark | collected 2008/2010 | reverse complement strand
CGGCCAGCCGCTCGAGGTAGGGGAGCAGCTGCCGGGCCCCGAAGGCGCAGTTGAGTCCGATGGAGAGCAGCCGGGCATGCGACACCGAGACGGCGAACGCCTCGACGGTCTGGCCCGAGAGCGTGCGGCCGCTGGCGTCGGCCAGCGTGCCCGAGACCATGACCGGCACGGAGCATCCCCGCTCGGCGCAGAGCGCATCGACGGCCCACAGGGCGGCCTTGGCGTTGAGCGTGTCGAAGACGGTCTCGATGAGCAGGATGTCCGCCCCGCCGTCGAGCAGGCCGCGGGCCTGTTCGCGGTAGGCGTCGGCCAGCTGGCGGAAGGTCACCTCGCGTGAGGCGGGGTTGGCCACGTCGGCCGACATCGAGGCCGTGCGGTTGGTGGGGCCCATCGATCCGGCCACGAAACGCGGCTTCTGCGGGTTGCGGGCCGTGAAGGCGTCGGCTGCGGCGCGGGCCACGGAGGCTGCGGCGCGGGCGATCTCGCAGGCGTAGGGCTCCAGCCCGTAGTCGGCCAGCGAGACGGCGTTGGCGTTGAACGAGTCGGTGGTGATGATGTCGGCCCCGGCCTGCAGGTATTTTTCGTGGATCTCGCGCACCGTGTCGGGGCGCGTCAGGGCCAGCAGGTCGTTGCAGCCCTTGAGCTGCACGTTCCAGTCGCGGAACCGCTCGCCGCGGTAGTCCGCCTCGTCGAGGCCGTAGCCCTGCACCATCGTGCCGAAACCGCCGTCGAGCAGCAGGATGCGCGCGGCGAGAAGGTTGCGTATGTCGTTCGTCATTTTCGGATGATCTCGATTTCGAAAAGTTTGCTCCAGTTCTTGCCCGTCACGAAGATGCGTTTGGTCGCCGGGTCGTAGGCGATGCCGTTGAGCACGTCCGTCGAGGGGGTGATCTCCTCCTCGGGCAGCAGTCCCGAGAGGTCCACGACGCCCTCGACGACTCCCGTCCGGGGGTCGATGATGGCGATCCGGTCCGAGGTGTAGACGTTGGCCCAGATCTTTCCCTCGATCCACTCCAGCTCGTTGAGGAACTGCACCGGTTCGCCCTTGTAGGTGACCGTCGTGGTGCGTTCGCGGCGGAACGTCTCGGGGTCGATCGTGCGGATCGAGGCCGTGCCGTCGGACATGTAGAGCTTCTCGCCGTCGGTGGTCAGCCCCCAACCCTCGCCCGCGTAGCGGTGGTCGCGGATCTTGCGCCGCGTGGCCAGGTCGTAGACGTGGGCCGTGTTCGACTGCCACGTGAGCTGGTAGAGGCGCCCGTCGAGCAGCGTGATGCCCTCGCCGAATTCCGAGCGGGGCAGGCTGAAGAGCACCTCGCCCTCGCCCGTCTCGATCTCCACGCGGCGGACGACCGATTCGCCGTATTGCCCGGTGCCCTCCCAGAGGTATCCGTCGGCGTACTGCAGCCCCTGTGTGTAGGCTGTGGTCGAGTGGGGGTGTACCGCCTTGACGCGGTAGGTGTATTCGACGGGCTCGGCCGTCGTGGCGGAGGCTGTCGAAGCGGTGTCTTTCGCCGCCGTGCGACCGGTCCGGGCCGCCGTGCCGCCGCAGGCTGCCGAGAGCAGCGCGGCGAGCAGAAGTATGGGATATTTTCTCATCATGGTATCGGGAATCGCCTCCCCGGAGGCGGATACAAGCACGCAAAGATACGGATTTTGTACCATTAATCCGCGCCTGCGGGCCGTTTTGTATTGCGGGACGGCGAAAATTTTCTATCTTTGTATGTTCAACCAACGACCTTATCCGCTATGCTGAAACGATTGACTCTGCTGAGCCTCGCCCTTGTGGCGTCGCTGACCCTCGCCTTCGGGGCGCCCGACGGCGAGATCGAACGGCGCATCGCCGCGCTCGACGGCGTGTGCGAGACCAAACCGCTGCCTGCCGGCCCGTTTGCCGGAAAATACGAGGTGATGCTCACGCAGCCCCTCGACTGGCGCCATCCCGACAAGGGGAGTTTCGAGCAGCGTGTTCTGGTGATGCATGTGGGCTGGGACCGCCCGACGGTGCTCATCACGCAGGGCTACGATGCAGGCTTCGCCCTGCCGGAGCGTTACCGCGACGAACTTTCGGAACTTTTCGACGCGAACATCGTCTTCGTCGAGCACCGCTATTTCGACCGTTCGACGCCCGAACCGCTCGACTGGAAGTACCTGACGGCAGAGAACTCGGCCTGCGACCTGCACCGGATCAAGACGCTCTTCGAGACGCTCTATCCGGGCAAGTGGATCGCTTCGGGCATCAGCAAGGGCGGTACGACGACGATGCTCTACGCCGCCTATTTCCCCGATGACGTGGATATCTACGTGCCCTATGTCGGCCCGGTGTGCGACAGCCGCGAGGACAAGCGTTTCGGCCCCTACCTCGCGCAGGTGGGCACGGCCGGGGAGCGTGCGGCCGTCAAGGCCTTCCAGACGGAGGCGTTCCGCCGCAAGGCGGAGCTGCTGCCCGGATTCGAGGCCTTCTGCAGGCAGAAGGGCTACACGTTCCGCATCCCCGTCGAAGAGGTCTTCGACTACTGCGTGCTGGAGTTCGGCTTCTCCTACTGGCAGTGGGGACAGGAGGTGTCGGTCCTTCCGGCCGCGGACGCTCCGGACGAAGAGGTGCTCCAATGTCTGCTGGCCAACGCCGGACCCGACTACTTCTCCGAGGGCAATGCCCAGGCACCCTTCTTCGTGCAGGCCGCCCGCGAGTTGGGCTACTATCCCTACGATGCGGAGCCCTTCCGTGCCTACACGTCGGTCGATACGGAGGACTACCTGCGCCGCATCTTCCTTTCGGAGCAGCTGCGCGGCGAGAAGTTCTCGAAGCGGCTCTACCGCAAGATCGTGCGCTACCTGAAGAAGAACGATCCCCGCATGATCATGATCTACGGCGGCGACGATCCGTGGACGGCTCCCGGAGCTGCGTGGCTCGTGACGCCCGACAAGCGCAACATGAAGGCCTTCATCCAGCCGGGCGGCAGCCACCGCACGCGGATCGCCACGCTGCCCGAGGCGATGCGTGAGGAGGCCGTGCGGACGCTCGAGGGCTGGCTGTCCGAATAGCGGGCTCCCGGCGGGTGTGTCCGCGGGAGTGTGTCTGCCGGGCTTGTACGTGCCTGCCGGAGCATGCGCGCGGCGTTGGAAAAGGACGGGTGCGGAAAAATTATGTGCCGCAGGCATTGCCGTTCGCGCATAATTTCGTATCTTTGCGCTCCGATTCCACGCGATTCAGAACAAAATACATAACACATTCAATATGAATATCGTAAGAGAACAACGCGAACAGAACACCTCGCTCATCCGGGTGACCGTGGGCGAGCAGGATTATGCGCAGGAGGTCGAGAAGGCGCTGCGCGAGTATCGCCGCAAGGCCAATATCCCCGGTTTCCGTCCCGGCATGGTGCCGATGGGCATCATCAAGAAGATGTACGGCAAGGGCGTCGTGGCCGAGCAGTCCTACCGGAAGGCTTCGAACTCCGTGTTCGAGTACCTCCAGAAGGAGAACATCGACTACCTGGGCGACGTGATCCCCTCGGAGGAGCAGGGCGCCTTCGACTTCGAGAACGGCACCGAGTTCGAGTTCGTGTTCGAGATCGGCGAGGCTCCCGAGATCAAGCTGGAGCTTTCGGACAAGGATAAGATGACCTACCACTCGATCAAGGTGGACAAGAAGATGCACGACGACTACCGCTCGAACTTCCTCCGCCGTTTCGGCCGTCTGGTCGATGCCGAGCAGGTTGCCTCGGACGAGGCGCTGACCGTGACGCTCGACAACGGCGACATGAAGGTCGAGGATGCCTACGTCGGGCTGATCTCGATGTCGGAGGAGGAGCGCAAGCCCTTCATCGGCCAGAAGGTCGGCTTCAAGACGAAGGTCAATATCAACGAGCTCTACAAGAACCCGTCGCAGCGTGCCGCCTGCCTGCAGGTCAAGGAGAACGAGCTGGAGGGCATCAATCCCGAGTTCGAACTGGAGATCACGAAGATCCGCAAGTTCGCCGAGCCGGAGCTTACGGAGGAGTTCTTCAAGATGGCCTTCCCGGCCGGCAACGTGAAGACGGCCGAGGAGTTCGAGCAGTTCATCGACGCACAGATCCAGTCGGAACTGCGCCGCGAGAGCGACTACCTCTTCACGCTCCAGCTGCGTGACTTCCTGCTCAAGAAGGCCGACCTGAAGATGCCCGAGGCATTCCTCAAGCGCTGGCTTTATACGATCAACGAGGGCAAGTTCTCGATGGAGGAGATCGAGAAGGATTTCGACCAGTTCCTCAAGATGTTTACGTGGAACTACCTCCAGAAGCACTTCATCAAGGCCGACAACCTGAGCGTGTCGAAGGAGGAGGCCGAGGCCGAGGCCAAGGCGCTGGCCGCCGCGCAGTTCGCGCAGTACGGCATGCCGTCGGCTCCCGACGAGATGCTGGCCGGCTATGCCGAGAAGATCCTCGCCGACAAGGAGCAGGGACAGAAGATCTACGAGAAGCTCTACGAGACGAAGGTGGTCGAGGACATCAAGTCGAAGATCAAGGTTTCGGAGAAGGCCGTCTCCTCGGAGGATTTTGCCAAAATGGCCCAGGCACTGTAAAAATTGCGGAAAAATCCGTATCTTTGGACTTTGCAGGCGTGATGTTTGCAAAGTCCTTTTTTTGAGCAAAACACACCAACGACATGTCTTCGGAATTTGAAAAATACGCACGGAAACACTGCGGGATCAGTTCGCTCTGCCTGCACGATTTCCAGTCGGTGAGCGCGTCCTATGTCTCGCCGACGATCATCGAGGAGCGCCAGCTGAACGTCGCCACGATGGATGTCTTCTCGCGGCTGATGATGGACCGCATCATCTTCCTCGGGGCGCCGATCTACGACGATGCCGCCAACATCATCCAGGCCCAGCTGCTCTTCCTCGAGTCGGTCGATCCCGACAAGGATATCCAGATCTACATCAACTCGCCGGGCGGATCGGTCTCGGCCGGTCTGGGCATCTACGACACGATGCAGCTCGTGGCACCCGATGTGGCGACGATCTGCACGGGGCTGGCAGCCTCGATGGGCGCCGTGCTGCTGACGGCGGGCGCCCGGGGCAAGCGCTCGGCGCTGCCCCATTCGCGGGTGATGATCCACCAGCCGCTGGGCGGTGCGCAGGGCCAGGCCTCCGACATCGAGATCACGGCCCGCGAGATGATGAAAACCAAACGCGAGCTCTACGAGATCCTTGCGGCGCATTCGGGGGTTCCGATCCGCAAGATCGAGAAGGATGCCGACCGCGACTACTGGCTCACGGCCGCCGAGGCCCGTGACTACGGTCTGATCGACGAGGTGCTCGCCAAACGTGAAAAATAGGAAGAAACCGCATGGCAAATAAGAACAACAACCGGAACGGCGGCGACTGCTGCTCGTTCTGCGGTGCCGGCCGCTCGGAGGTGGAGATCATGTTCCAGGGGGCGGACGGCGCCTCGATCTGCAACAAGTGCATCGAGAACGGCTACAAGATCCTGCTCGACAACGACGTGGCTGCGGCCGCCGGGGCGGGACGCGCGAAGAAGCCCGCGCCGCTGAAGATGGACGAACTGCTCAAACCGGCCGAGATCAAGTCATTCCTCGACCAGTACGTCATCGGTCAGGACGCCGCCAAACGCTATCTGTCGGTGGCCGTCTACAACCATTACAAAAGGTTGCTCTACGCCCCGAAGGAGGATGAGGTCGAGCTCGACAAGTCGAACATCGTGCTGGTGGGCCCCACCGGTACGGGCAAGACGCTCATGGCCCGCACGATCGCGCGGCTGCTCAAGGTCCCCTTCACGATCGTCGATGCCACGGTGCTGACCGAGGCGGGCTACGTGGGCGAGGATGTCGAGAGCATCCTCTCGCGGCTGTTGCAGGTGGCCGACTACGACGTCGAGCAGGCCGAGCGGGGCATCGTCTTCATCGACGAGATCGACAAGATCGCCCGCAAGGGTGACAACCCCTCGATCACGCGCGACGTCTCGGGCGAGGGCGTGCAGCAGGCGCTGCTGAAGATCCTCGAGGGTACGGTGGTCAATGTGCCGCCCCAGGGCGGGCGCAAGCACCCCGAACAGAAGTTCATCCAGGTCAATACGCGCAACATCCTGTTCATCTGCGGCGGGGCGTTCGACGGCATCGAGAAGCGCATCGCCCAGCGGCTCAACACCCGTGCGATGGGCTACGGCCGGGTGAATGCCGACCCGATCGACCGCAGCAACCTGATGCAGTACGTCACGCCGCAGGACCTCAAGTCGTTCGGCCTGATTCCCGAGCTGGTGGGCCGCCTCCCGGTGCTGACCTACATGCAGCCGCTGGACCGTGCGGCCCTGCGCTCGATCCTCACCGAGCCCAAGAACGCCATTGTCAAGCAGTACGAGCGCCTGTTCGAGATGGACGGCGTAAAGCTCACGTTCGACGATGCCGTGCTGGACTACATCGTGGACAAGGCCGTGGAGTTCAAGCTCGGGGCGCGCGGACTGCGCTCGATTTGCGAGGCGGTGATGATGGACACGATGTTCGAGCTTCCCTCGACCGACCGCAAGAAATTCACGGTGACGCTGTCCTACGCGAAGAAAAAGATCGAAAAAGCGAATTTTTTGGATCTCAAAAAAGTAGGATAAGCGGAAGATTCTGCTAATTTTGTGTGCTGGAACGAACTTTAACCTTAAATGATATGTCTACCAATACCAAACTTACGCGCGTAGCCGACAACGTCCGCATCCTGTCGGCCGCCATGGTCGAGAAGGCGAAGTCGGGGCATCCGGGCGGTGCCATGGGCGGCGCCGACTTCATCACGGTGCTCTATGCGGAGTTTCTCCGTTACGATCCCGACAACATGGCATATCCCCACCGCGACCGGTTTTTCCTCGATCCGGGGCACATGTCGCCGATGCTCTATGCGACGCTGTCGCTGGCCGGCCACTACAAGACCGAGGACCTGCAGTCGCTGCGTCAGTGGGGCAGCGTGACGCCGGGACATCCCGAGACGGACGTGCTGCGCGGCGTGGAGAATACCTCGGGCCCGCTCGGACAGGGACATGCCATGGCGCTGGGCGCCGCGATTGCCGAGCGTTTCCTCGCGGCCCGTTTCGGCGAGTGGATGGCACACAAGACCTATGCCTACATCTCGGACGGCGGCATCGAGGAGGAGATTTCGCAGGGCGTGGGCCGCATTGCGGGTCATCTCGGGCTCTCGAACTTCATCATGTACTACGACGCCAACAACGTGCAGCTCTCGACCAAGGTCGATGAGGTGGATACGGAGAACGTGGCGATGAAATACGAGGCCTGGGGCTGGAACGTCCTGACCATCGACGGACACAACATCAACGCCATCCGCGAGGCGCTGGTCGCCGCCGACAGCGAGACGGAGCGCCCGACGCTGATCATCGGCCGCACGGTGATGGCCAAGGGGGCCATGGCCGCCGACGGCACGAGCTTCGAGGACAAGGTATCGACGCACGGACAGCCCCTCTCGGCCGCCGGAGCCGACCTGGCCGCCACGGTGAAGAACCTGGGCGGAAACCCCGACGATCCGTTCGCCGTCTTCGACGAGAGCCGCGAGGTCTTCGCCGAGCGTCGTGAGCAGCTGCGCGAGTGGGCTGCCCGTCAGGCCGCCGTCGAGAAGTCGTGGCGTTCGGAGCACAAGGACCTGGCCCGCAAGCTCGACGACTACTTCTCGGGAAAACTCCCCGAGATCGACTACAAGACAATCGAGGTGAAGCCCGACGTGGCGACGCGCGCCGCTTCGGCCGCCGTGCTGGGCGTCTACGCCGAGAAGGTGGGCAACATGATCGTTTCGTCGGCCGACCTTTCGAATTCGGACAAAACCGACGGCTTCCTCAAGAAGACCAGACCCATTGTGAAGGGCGACTTCACGGGGCAGTTCCTCCAGGCTGGCGTCTCGGAGCTGACGATGGCCTGCGTGATGAACGGCATGGCACTGCATGGAGGCGTAATCCCCGCGTGCGGCACCTTCTTCGTCTTCTCGGACTACATGAAGCCGGCCGTTCGCCTGTCGGCGCTCATGCGCCTGCACGTGATCTACGTTTGGTCGCACGATTCGTTCCGCGTGGGCGAGGACGGTCCGACGCACCAGCCTGTCGAGCAGGAGATGCAGATCCGGCTGATGGAGCACCTGAAGAACCACCGCGGCGAACGCTCGATGGTCGTGCTGCGCCCGGCCGACGGTGACGAGGCGGTGATGGCCTGGAAACTGGCTCTCGAGGAGCAGCGTCCCGTGGCGCTGGTTCTCTCGCGGCAGAATATCCGCAGCCTCAAGGCGATGGGCTCGACGAGCCGCCGCGAGGAGGCCGTGCAGGCCGCCAAGGGAGGCTATGTCGTGATGGATGCCGCCAAGCCGGCCGCCATCCTGATTGCATCGGGTTCGGAGGTATCGACGCTGGTCGAGGGGGCCGAACAGCTTGCGGCCGAAGGAATCGCCGTGCGCGTGGTCAGTGTTCCGAGCGAGGGGCTGTTCCGCGACCAGCCCCGCTCCTACCAGGAGAGCGTGCTGCCGGCCGGAGTGCCGCGCTACGGCCTTACGTCGGGTCTTCCCGTGACGCTGCGGGGTCTTGTCGGCGAGAACGGCACGATCCACGGACTCGACCATTTCGGCTACTCGGCTCCCTTCAAGGTGCTCGACGAGAAGTTCGGTTACAACGGAGCCACCGTGGCCGCCGAGGTGAAGAAGATGCTGGGCCGCTGAGGCGTGCTTCAGCCATGAAACGGGAACGGACTGCCGGCTGCCGGCGGTCCGTTCCCGTTTTTCGGGGGTGGCATGCCGGCATCCCGTCCCGGTATGCCCGGTGTCGGAGCCGGCTGCGGGGTGCGGGGAACCCGAAACCTGCGGTGCGGGACGAAAAAAAACGGGCCGATGGTGCGAATCCGGAAAAAATGCGTATCTTTGCGGTCCCGTCTGTCACGCGGGAAATGTGGAAAGATTTGGACTGATTGCAAACCACAGTAAAAAATCGCTAAAACAGCACATTTTTTATTCCAACAGCCAATTTTTCCCATTTTATACGTTTAACCCTAAAAAACGGATAACAATGGGCTTTTTGTTTACATCGGAATCGGTGTCCGAGGGACACCCCGATAAGGTCTCGGATCAGATTTCCGACGCCATTCTCGACGAATTCCTCCGCCACGACCCCAACTCGAAGGTCGCCTGCGAAACCCTCTGCACGACGGGCCTTGTGGTCGTCGCCGGCGAGGTGCGCTCGGAGGCCTATGTCGATGTGCAGGACGTGGCGCGCCGCGTCATCAACCGCATCGGCTACACCAGGGGCGACTACCGCTTCGACGGCAACTCGTGCGGCGTCGTCTCGGCCATCCACGAGCAGTCGTCCGACATCAACCAGGGCGTCGTTCGCGAAGCCGAGGAGGAGCAGGGGGCCGGCGACCAGGGCATCATGTTCGGTTACGCCTGCAACGAGACGCGCGAGTTCATGCCCGCGACGCTCATCCTCTCGCACGTGATCCTCAAGGAGCTGGCCGTCATCCGCCGCGAGGGCAAGGTGATGACCTACCTGCGCCCCGATTCGAAGTCGCAGGTGACGATCGAGTACGACGAGCAGACGAACCGTCCGCTGCGCGTGCACACGATCGTCGTCTCGACGCAGCACGACGAGTTTATCCTCCCGGGCGAGGGCCTCTCCGAAAAGGAGGCCGAACGGCAGATGCAGGAGCGGATCCGCGAGGATGTGCGCACGATCCTCATCCCGCGCGTCAAGGCGCGCCTGGAGCGTGCCGGCGACAAGCTCGCCGACCTGATTACGGGCGACTATATCCTGCACGTGAATCCCACGGGCAAGTTCGTCATCGGCGGCCCGCACGGAGATACGGGACTCACGGGCCGCAAGATCATCGTCGATAGCTACGGCGGACGCGGTGCCCACGGCGGCGGCGCCTTCTCGGGCAAGGACTCCTCGAAGGTGGACCGTTCGGCCGCCTATGCCGCACGCCACATCGCCAAGAACCTTGTGGCTGCGGGGGTTGCCGATGAGGTGCTCGTCGAGCTGTCGTATGCCATCGGCATCGCCCAGCCCCTCTCGATCTATGTCGATACCTACCGTTCGACGCGCCCGGCAGCGCTTGCCGGCATGACCGACGGCGAGATCGCCCGCCGCATCGGGAAGCTCTTCGACCTGCGTCCTGCCGCAATCGTCAAGCGTTTCGGCCTGAAGAACCCGATCTTCGAGGCGACGGCCTCCTACGGGCATTTCGGCAACCGGCCCTACCGCAAGAGCGTGAAGGTTTGGGAGCACGGCGTGGAGACCGAGCGCGAGGTGGAGTTCTTCGGGTGGGAGAAACTCGATGCCGTGGACGACATCCGCCGCGAGTTCGGACTCTGACCGATTCGGAAAATCAAGCAATTGGGGCATTCTCTCGGGGGATGCCCCAATTTTTGTACTTTCGGACATACTAATTGAACCTTCGAGCCCGTTTGTCCTGCGTAACGAATCGAAAACGAATGCTTATGCAATGAAGTAGCCTCGGATTAATAGAACTTAAACACCGTATTTATTATGAAAAAGGCATTTTTTGTTTTGGGTATTGTTGCCGTTTCCGCAGTGGCAGGCGGTCTGACGGCTTGGAGCATGGGGGCCGGAAAGGGGACTCCCGAGGTGCAATATATCGAACGCGAGGTGGAACGCAATCCTTCGTTGGGAACTCACTTTACGGCCTATGAGGCCGACAAGTATCCCGACCTGACCTACGCTGCGGAGAATGCGGTGAAGGCCGTGGTCAATATCGAGGCCATCCAGCAGATCGAGGTGCCGCAGCGGCGGAGCTACGACCCGTTCCTCGAGTTCTTCGGCATTCCGCAGGAGTACGGCAACGACGGTTCGCGTCCGCAGTACCGTGAGGCCCGTGCGGGCGGTTCGGGTGTCATCATCTCGAAGGACGGCTATGTGGTGACCAACAACCACGTTGTGGACGGCGCCACGAAACTGCGCGTGAAGCTCAACGACGGACGGACGTTCGATGCCAAGCTCATCGGCAAGGATTCGGCTACGGATGTGGCCCTGCTGAAGATCGACGGCGACGATGACCTGCCGACGCTGCCCTTCGGGTCGTCCGACGCGCTGCGTCTGGGCGAGTGGGTGCTGGCCATCGGATCGCCCTTCGACCTGCAATCGACCATCACGGCCGGTATCGTGAGCGCCAAGGCGCGCAACCTGGGGGCTATTCCCAACGACTTCCGCATCGAGTCGTTCATCCAGACCGACGCAGCGGTGAACCCCGGCAACTCGGGCGGTGCGCTGGTGAACACGCGCGGTGAACTGGTGGGCATCAACACGCTTATCAAGTCGCAGACGGGCAGCTACATCGGTTATTCGTTCGCCATTCCCGAGGCGATCGTCCGCAAGGTGGTGGTCGATCTGAAGGAGTACGGCGTCGTGCAGCGCGCCATGCTGGGCATCATGTTCCGACCGGTGGATCAGGACTTCCTCGATAGTGAAGGCAAGGAGTTGGGCATCAAGGAACTGGGCGGTATCTACGTGGCCAGTGTCGTCGAGGGCGGCTCGGCTTCCGAGGCCGGCATCCGCAAGGGGGACATCATCCTCTCGATCGACGGCGTGAAGGTAAACGATTCGGCCACGGTGCAGGAGCTGATCGCGCGTCGCCGACCCAACGATAAGGTGAAAATCTCGGTAAAAAGAGACGGTGATGTGAAACAAATTGACGTCACTTTGCGTAATAAGGCTGGTAAAACGGAACTCATCACCAAGGAGGACGTCGATGTGGTCGAGGCGCTGGGCGGAAAATTCGCCGACGCCGGTACGAAGTTGTGTCGCGAACTCGATATCCGTGGCGGAGTGCAGGTTGTGGGCGTGAAGTCCGACGGTATTCTGGCCCGTGCCCGGGTAAAGCAGGGATTCGTGATCACCCACATCAACGATCGCCCGGTCTATGCGGTCTCCGATCTGGAGCGCATGACCGAGAAGGTTCACTCGATAGACGGGATCTATCCCAACGGACGTTCGGCAAGCTATATGCTGGTCGAATAGCCAGGGACCCGGGTCCAGTGCAGCGGGTACTGTCCGGAGTCGCTTCGGGCAGGTGACGGATCGGTCCGGGAAAGCCTTTTCCCGGACCTTCTGTTCGAAATCCCGGGACCGGTTCGAGGGGGCCGCAAACGCGAAGAGTATATTTTGATATTAGGATAGATTTAGGAAATGCGTCAGTTAAAGATTACGAAGTCCATCACCAATCGTGAGAGCGCTTCGCTGGACAAGTATTTGCAGGAGATCGGCAAGGAGGAGCTCATCACGGTCGAGGAGGAGGTGGAACTCGCCCAACGGATCAAGAAGGGAGACCAGGAGGCACTCGAGAAACTTACCAAGGCGAACCTCCGGTTCGTGGTTTCGGTGGCCAAGCAGTACCAGAATCAGGGCCTGAGCCTTCCCGACCTGATCAACGAAGGCAACCTCGGCCTGATCAAGGCGGCCGAGAAGTTCGACGAAACCCGCGGTTTCAAGTTCATCTCCTATGCGGTGTGGTGGATCCGTCAGTCGATCCTCCAGGCGCTGGCCGAGCAGTCGCGCATCGTGCGTCTGCCGCTCAACCAGGTGGGTTCGCTCAACAAGATCAACAAGGCCTTCGCCCGCTTCGAGCAGGAACACGAGCGCACTCCGTCGCCCGAGGAGCTCGCCTCGGAGCTGGAGCTGCCCAAGGAGAAGGTGACCGATACGTTGCGGGTTGCCGGACGTCACGTTTCGGTGGATGCCCCGTTTGCCGACGGCGAGGACAACTCGCTGCTCGACGTGCTGGTAAATCCCGATTCGCCCAATGCCGACCGCGGGCTGATCAACGAGTCGCTCGCTACGGAGGTCGATCGGGCCCTGGAGACCCTGACCGAGCGTGAGCGCGACATCATCAAGTACTTCTTCGGCATCGGATGCTCGGAGATGACGCTCGAGGAGATCGGCGAGAAGTTCGACCTGACGCGCGAGCGTGTACGCCAGATCAAGGAGAAGGCGATCCGCCGCCTGCGCCACTCGTCGCGTTCGAAACTGCTGAAGTCCTATCTCGGATAAGAGAGGATGAGTAAATAAGATTTGTGGGGCCGGGGGAATCGAGATTCCCCCGGCTTTGCGTGTGTTGGGACGGATGCACAGCTCTCCTTTGGAAGGATTAGTCGAGAGAGGGTGTTGTATGGTTCGGCGGTGCAGTCGGTCGGGCGAGTGGGCGACGTGAAGTCCTTCCCCGTGCTCATTGCCGTTCGGATACCAGTTGGCGACACCATGCTGCAACACGCGCATCGGTCTTTTCGGGGGCGCTTTCGTCGATGGCCAGCCCGAGAAACCGCCCCTCGGAGCAGACCAGCGACGAGGTTGCGGCATAGCCCTGCGGTTCGAACGATCCGATGAAGGTGCATCCGCACCCCTGCAGTCCTTCGTAGAGCAGCCCGATGGCGTCGCAGAAGGTGTCGGGGTAGCAGCCGCTGTCGCCGCAGCCGAACAGTGCGACCTGTTTGCCCCGCAGGTCGCGTTTCTTCAGGTCTTCGAGGAAGCCGTACCAGTAGTCCTGCAGTTCGCCGCAGCCCCAGGTCGGGGAGCCGAGCAGCAGCAGGTCGTATTTGTCCGCCTCGTCGGCCGGGGTGTCGGCCACGTTGTGCAGGTCGCTTTCGGCCACGCCCAGCAGTCGGGCGATGTCCTGCGCCACCGCTTCGGTCGAACCGGTGGTGCTGCCGTAAAAAATTCCGGTCATGTTTTTCCTTGTTTTGGTTCGGGACAAAGTAACACGATCCGCCGGTTTGCGGCAATACCGATTTCTGGCGGTTTGCATCCGGCGGGCTACCGTCTTCCGGGGATCGGCGGTGCCTGCGAAAAAGCCCGCTCCACGGATGGAGCGGGCGCGTTACGGGCGGATGTGCGTGCCGGGTTGGCTACCAGACGATCGGTTCCTTGCCGATCGAGCGCAGGTAGTCGTTGGCCCGCGAGAAGTGGCGGCAGCCGAAGAACCCGCGGTAGACCGAGAGCGGCGAGGGGTGCACGGCCTTGAGTATGAGGTTGCGCTGCGGGTCGGCGATGGCGCCCTTCTTCTGTGCGTAGCTGCCCCAGAGCATATAGACGATTCCCTCCTTGCGTTCGGCGATGGCGCGCACCACGGCGTCGGTGAAGGTCTCCCATCCGCGGCCGGCATGCGAGGCCGCTTCGTGTTCGCGGACCGTCAGCACGGAGTTCAGCAGCAGCACCCCCTGCTCGGCCCACCGGTCGAGGTTCCCCGAGGCGGGGATCGGCGTCCCGGTATCGTCGGCGACCTCCTTGAAGATGTTCTGCAGCGAGGGCGGGAAGGGAATGCCGTCGGCCACCGAGAAGCAGAGTCCGTTGGCCTGCCCGGGTCCGTGGTAGGGGTCCTGTCCGATGATGACGACCTTCAGCCGCTCGAACGGACACTTGTCGAAGGCGCGGAATATGTTGCTGCCCCGGGGATAGATGCGGCGGGAGGCATACTCCTGGCGCACGAAGTCCGTCAGCGTGGCGAAATAGGGCTTCTCGAACTCGGGAGCGAGCACCTCTTTCCAGTCGGGAGCGATCTTTACGTCCATGTGAAATGCGGATTAAATTCGTGTAAAAGTAGTAAAAAGTCGTTTTTTCATGTTACTTTTGTCCGAGAAATTTCTTTGCGATATGAAAAAGTGGCTTTTGCTCGTGGTCCTGTCGTTGGGTATGGCGGGGCTGGCATCGGCAGCTGAGCCGGTGCGCAATCTGATTCTGATGATCGGCGACGGCATGGGGCTCTCCCAGGTGTCGATGCTCAAGATCGAGAACGGTTATGCTCCGACGGCTTTCGACCGGGCACAGGGTGTGGCCCTGATCTCGACCTACTCGGCGAACAACCGGGTGACCGACTCTGCGGCTGCCGGTACGGCGCTGGCCTCGGGCTGCAAGACCAATAACTCTGCCCTGGGGGTCGATCCCGACGGGCAGCCCCTCGAGTCGATGATGGTCAAGGCGCATTCGGCCGACCGGCCGACGGGCATCGTGGTGACCTGCTACCTGCAGCACGCCACGCCGGGGGCGTTCTACGCCCACTCGAAGAGCCGGAGCCGGACGGCAGCCATTACCGACGACCTGCTCGAGAGCGGCATCGATGTGTTGTTCGGCGGCGGGAGCAAGTGGCTGTCGCGTCCCTGTGGCGATGAGGGTACCTATTTCGACGCCTTCCGCAGCCGGGGATATCTGGTGGCCGACAGCCTCGGGGCGATTCCCGACACGTATACGGGCCGGGTGCTCTGCTCGGTAGCCGACGAACACCTGCCCGAGGCCTCCGAGCGGGGTGATTTTCTGCCAGAGGCGACCTCGCGCGCCCTGTCGCTGCTCTCGGCCGGGGCTGCCGGCCGTGACAACGGGTTCCTGCTCCTGGTCGAGGGTTCGCAGATCGATTTTGCCGGCCACGGCAACGATGCCGGTGAACTGCTCGACGAGATGCGCGATTTCGAACGGGCCGTGGCCGTGGCGATGGACTTCGCCGACCGCACGCCCGGAACGTTGGTGGTCGTGACGGCCGACCATGAGACGGGCGGACTGACGATCCCGGCCTGCGACGAGGACTTCACGCAGGCCGAGAACGGTGTCGAGTATCGCTTCTCGACGGGTGGGCATACGGGTATGCTCGTGCCGGTCTACCTCTATGGCACCGGCGCCGACCGCATCAGCGGGGTGATGGACAACACCGACCTTTCGAAACGGCTCATGCAGCTGCTCGGGCTTGCGGAGTGATCCGCTCTTTGGGAGGGCGAAATACGAACGGCGCCCGCTCCCGTAAATGGGGGCTGGGCGCCGTTCTGCCGTTTATGGTAAGAGAATGCGGCTATTTCCGTGTTGATTGTTCCTGCTCTCCGAAGCTGACGGCAACGATCGGTTCGACGGTCGAAGGGGTGCGTTCGATCTCCGGTTCGACCGAAGCGTCGGGCTCTCTTCCTGCCATGCGGAAGTCCACCGGAAGGGTGTATTTCAGGCGGACCTTCTCACCCTTCTGCTCAGCGGGCGACCAGAGTCCGCTGCTCGACCTCACGATGCGGAGCGCCTCCGTCGTGAGCAGCTGGTGCGGGGACTGGAGCACCGAGGTCTCCGTGACCGATCCGTCCCGTTCGACGACGAACGTCAGCACGACCCTCCCCTGGATGCCCTGTTTGCGGGCCTCTTCGGGATAGCGGAGCCGGGTTTGGATCCACTCCCGGAATTTGATCAGGTCGCCGCCCTGGAACAGCGGCATGTGTTCGGCGATCAGAAACGGTGTGTCGTCCTCCTTCCCGGACGGAGTCCCGGCCTGCTTCGCGGAGCGTTTCCCCGCCTCGGTCGTGATCTCCACGACGCCGTATTTCCCGCGCTCGCCGTACTTCTCCACGGCCTCCTCCTTCTTGAGCAGTTTGATCTCCGCGATGTCGTTGGTGACCAGCGTCGGGGCTTCCGAAGCCTCCGTCCCGTCGATCATGTAGAGCGGCGCCTGGCGGACGCCGTATTCGTCGCGGCTGTAGATCGGGCCGTCGGCCGCGTCTGTCCCTTCGGGGTAGAGGATGACGACCCGTTCGGTCTCGCCGGCACTTACGACTAGCGAAAGACTTCCGTATCCCGGGTAGGAGACCTCCAGCACGCTGCCTTCGGGTGCTTCGATCGATGCTTTCCCGTCGTCGCCGGTCGTTGTTCCCCTGTCCGTCCCCACGATGTGTACGATGGCTCCCGGGGCCGTGTTCTCCGTCGAGAAGTGTTTGCTGTCTTTGGTGTAGAAGACCCTCAGCGAGGTCCGTACCATGTCGGGGGTGCCGGCCGAAGAGTTCCGGCCTTCGGCTTTGCCGGCGTCGATCCCAATGGATATCGTGTAGGGGTCGGCACCGTTGCTTGAATAGGTGTGCAGTCCGGCCATGCGGTCCGAACCGCTATAGGCCAGGATTCCCTGCTGCGGACCTTCGATCGAGAAACGTCCCTCGGAGTCGGTGCGGCCGCCGGACTGCTCCATCTCCTCCTGTGAGAGGGGTTGCGTGAAGGGTGCACCGGCATAGACGGCGATCCCTTTGGCCGGAGTGCCGTCGGTGTAGTGCAGTTCGCCCTCGATGCGGATCGGGGTGTAGTCGCGAAGGGGCTCTTCGGCCGTGAAGAGGAAGACGAACTCGGCGTTGCGCTGCCGGTACTCGGCGGGGATCTGTTCACCCTGCAGCGCCTTTTCGAGGGTGAGCTGTTCGGGATCGATCTTCCGGATCCGTTCGGGGGCGATCTCCGTGCCGTTGATCAGGTAGACGGCGCGGTCGGTGGAGGGGGTGTCGGTGTGTATCTGTGCGGCACGGGAGGTGAACGAGAAGGCGCAAAGGAGGCCGGCGATCGCGGGGAGTGTTCCCGCGAGGCGGAGCAGGGCGTACCTGCCCGGTTTCTGCGAAGTCATCATCTTGAATCGTTTTTTTGTGAGTGAGTCCCGCAGCCCGTTGGCTATTTCCGGACTATAGCCGAAGAGTTGTCGGAATATGGCGTTCATGTAGAGCTCCCTGTCGTATCCGCCCTCGAGCACGTCGCTGTCGGCCTCGAACTCCTCGGCTTCGATCAGCCGCCGTGCGGCGATCCAGGCGAAGGGGTTCCACCACAGCAGCGCCTTGAGCGACTCCATGGCGATGTGCTCGATCGTGTGGCGGTGGGCGATGTGGCTCGCTTCATGGCGCAGGATGGCCTCCATCTCCTGCGCGGAGGTCTGCTGCCAGACGTAGATCGTGTTCAGGAACGAGAACGAGGCGATACGCTGCGGGGTATGCACCAGGGTGTAGCGCGGCGTGCGCACGACCTCGGCACCTCGTTTCAGGCGGCGGATGCGGAGAACCTGTACGGCCATCAGACCGAGCAGGAACAGCGTGCCGAGTGCCCAGACGGCATGGACGAGCCATTCGGCCGGCATGGTTTGCGGCGCCGCGGCTGTCGGGACGGCTGTCGGGACGAACCCCTCCACAGGGGTTGTGGCGGCGACCGTAATCACCTCTCCGGGCCATACGGGAATCCGCAGCAGGGGAATGATGGCGGCGAGCAGGGTAGTTGCAAGCAGGTAGATCCGGCACCAGCGGAAGCGGATCCGTCGCTCGAGCAGCAGCGAGTAGACGGCCTGCAGGATGCCGCCGCATACGGCGACTTCGAGCATGTAGGTGGCGAGGTGTCTCATGACGGTCGTTTTGGGGTATTGAACCGGTTATTTCTTTGCCTGGCGCATGATCTCGAGGATCTCGTCCATCTCGCGCATCGGGATCTGTTCGTGCCGCGAGAAGAACGAGATGAGCTGTGCCAGCGAGCCGTCGAAATAGGTCGAGAGCATCGACGACATCACACCGCGGGCGTAGGTCTCGCGGCTGACGACGGGAAAGTAGCGGTGGCTTTTGCCTTCGGCCTCGTGGCGGACGTAGCCCTTGTTCTCGAGGATCTTGAGGAAGGTGGCCACGGTGGTGTATTTCGGGTGCGGCTCGTCGGTGCGGGCGATGATGTCGTTCACCACGCCGTTGCCCAGTTGCCAGAGAATCTGCATGATCTCCTCTTCGCCGCGGGTCAGTTCCGGAATCCGGTTGTTTGTTTCGTTGTTTTTCATGTGGTCCGATCTTTTTTTCGTCTGGTGCAAGTTTACTACTAAAACTTTAGAAAAACAAATTTCTCTTCTAAAAAATTAGTAGTATGTGCAAAAAAAATCTCCCTCCGGGATTTCCCGAGGGGAGGTGTGTGCGCGATGTCCGCTCCGGCGAGGGGTTACCCGAGCCGTTCGGCTTCGTTGTCCTTCTCCAGCTTCTCGTCCTCTTCCCAGTCGAACCAGGGGAAGTCGCGGCGTCCGCCCAGCGAGAAGCGGGTGTAGGTGATCGGCAGCCCCTTGGCCAGGAACATGCGTTCGTAGGCTGTCTTGACCGAAAGCACCTCGTCGGCGAATCCCGATCCGTAGATGTCCGGTTCGGAGACCTCGCACGGCAGATCGAAATGGCGGATCACCTCGTTGGTGTAGGCGTAAAGGTGCTTCGAGTCGGTCTTCAGGTTGATCATCCCGTCAGGACGGAGCAGGCGGGCATAGTACTCGAGGAACAGGGGCGAGGTGAGCCGCTTCTTGGCCCGCCGGGTCTTCAGCTGCGGGTCGGGGAAGGTGATCCACAACTCGTCGATCTCGCCCTCGGCGAAGAGCGAGTTGATGAACTCGATGCGGGTGCGCAGGAATCCGACGTTGGCCATCCCGCGCTCGGTTGCGGTCTTGGCGCCGCGCCACATGCGGGCCCCCTTGATGTCGATGCCTATGTAGTTGCGCTGCGGGTCGCGCTCGGCCAGCGCCACGGTGTATTCGCCCTTGCCGCAGCCCAGCTCCAGTATGATCGGCCGGTCGTTGTGGAAGAAGTCCGTGCGCCAGTGTCCCTTGAGCGGGTGGTCGCAGCGGAACACTTCGTCGAATTCGGGCTGCACGAAGCAGGAGAATGTCAGGTTCTCGCGGAATTTGCGGAGTTTGTCTTTTCCCATAGTCTTGTTGCGGACCGTCCGGGGCGATGCCGCCGGAATCGTCCGGCTGCAACCGCTCCGACGGCGGAGTTCGTGTTTCGGTTATCGGTCCTTGCGTATCGTCAGCCCTACGGCCTCGACCCCGCGTATCGGACGGGTCGGCGTGACGGTGAACCGGTAGTCGCCCGTCCGCCCGAGGCGGATTGCGCGGCGGTAGGGCACGGCAGCCTCACGGACGAGGGCCGCCGGGCTCGGCGTGCGGGGTATGGCCAGCAGGAAGAGCTCCTCGCTGCGCAGCGAGTCGGGGGTCGTGACGGCGATCCGCACCGTGAGCGTATCTTCGGCAAAGCGGTCGTTGCAGCGCAGGAAGAGCGTTGCGTCGTAACGGGCGAGCGAGTCGGCATTCGGAAAGAGGATTCCTGCGCCGGCCGCCCACTCGGACGGATTCACGTCCGCGGCCGCCGACCAACTGTCCGAGGCGCACCCTGCAACCCCCGACAGGAGCAGTGCCGCAGCTGCGGCGAACAGGCCCCGTCGCATGCGACGCCTCATCGGAAGCTACTCCTTGTGCGGGGCCGCCTCGGCCCCGCCGTTAGCCGCCTTCGGAGTGTCCGCATGCTCTGCGGCACCCCCTTCCGCCGGGTTGCCCGCATGACCGTTGCCGCGGCGGCGGTTGCGGCCGCGGCGGTTGCCGCCGCCTTCGCGGGGTGTTTGTCCCTCCTCGCGGGGCGTCTCCCGGTTGTTGCCGTTGCGCGGTTCGCGGTTTTCTCGGTTCTCCTGGCCGCCTTCCTGACGCTCGCGGGCTTCCCGGTTGTTCGGCCGCTCGCGGCGTCCCCCTTCGCGGGGCTGCCGTTCGTTGCGCGGTTCCTGGCCCTTTTCTGCCTCCTGTGCCGGGGCGCCGTTTTCGTTGCGGGCCTCGCTGCGCTGTCGGTCGCCGTTCCGGCGCCGGTTCGGCCGGCCGCCTTCGCGCTGCGTGCGGTTCTGGCCCTCGGTGGCGTTTGTCTCCTGCGGTGCGGCATTCCCGGCGTTCCGCTTGCCGCTCTCGGGTTTCTCGGCCTTTTCGGCTGCGCCCTTCTCTGCGTTGTTCGGCCGCTCGGCCGGCTGTTCGGCGTTGCGTCCCTTCTCCTTGCGGTTGCGGCCACGCTTGCGACGCTTGGCCTGGTCGAAGCGCGTGATGCTGTCCTCCTCCGAACGGTAGGTCGGCTCCTCGACCTCCTCGCGCAGGGCGTCGGCGTGCTGCAGCTGCTCGACCTTGCGGCCCTGGCGGTTGAGCGCCAGGATCTCCTTGACACGGAAGACGGGCAGTGTCGTGACATTGACCATCGCCTCCTTCGACGACGAGAAGGTCATTGTCCAGGCCAGCACGTCACTCTTGACCAGATACCACTCCCCGTCGATGGTCTGCAGCGGTTCGCGCAGCCGCGGGAACTCCTTGCGGGCATCCACGTAGACGTCGTATTCGTACATCATGCAGCACTTGAGCTTCGAGCACTGACCGGCCAGCTTCTGGGGGTTGAGCGAGATGTCCTGCACGCGGGCGGCGCCGGTGGTGACGCTCGAGAAGGTGGACATCCACGACGTGCAGCACAGTTCGCGGCCGCAGGCGCCCAGTCCGCCGATACGCCCGGCCTCCTGGCGGGCGCCGATCTGCTTCATCTCGATGCGGATGTGGAACCGCTCGGCGAAGACCTTGATCAGCTCGCGGAAGTCCACGCGCTCGTCGGCGATGTAGTAGAAGATGGCCTTGATCTTGTCGCCCTGGTATTCGACGTCGCCGATCTTCATGTTGAGTCCCATGTCGGCGGCGATCTGACGCGCGGCGATCATCGTCTCGTGTTCGAGGGCAATGGCCTCCTGCCAGCGCTCGATGTCGTAGGGTTTGGCCTTGCGGTAGATCTTCTTGTACTCGCCATTGTAGGGGGTGAATCCCGTGCGGCGCATCTGGCGGGCCACCAGGTCGCCCGTCAGCGAGACGATGCCGATGTCGTGGCCCGGCGAGGCCTCGACGGCCACGATGTCGCCGCGCTTGAGGTCGAGGTTGTTCACGTTCTGGTAGAACGATCGGCGGGTGTTCTTGAACCGCACCTCGACGATGTCCGAGGGTATGTTCTGCGGATACTCTTCAAGCCACGGGGTTTCGTGGAGTTTGAAGCATCCGTCGCAAGGCTTGGCCTCGACCTCCTGGCCGCAGTCGCAGAAGGCGCATCCGCGGCCGATTTCGGGTTTGAAATTCCGGTTATGCTGGTTGTTTTCGGTATCCATGACGGTATAATTTGCGTAAAGATAGGAAAAAAATTTCAATTCACCGCGTAGAGCCGTCTGACGCTGCGGCGGATGCGGAGAATCAGCAGCACGGCGGCACACGAGAGCCCGAAGGCGAAGCCGACGTAGAGCCCCGAGGGACCCATGCCGAGCGTGAAGCCGAGCAGGTAGCCCACCGGCAGGTTGAGCAGCCAGTAGGAGACAAGGGCGATGGGCATGATGATCCGCACGTCCTGGATGCCGCGCAGCACGCCGACCGAGACGTTCTGGATGCCGTCCGAGAGTTGGTAGAGGGCGGCGAAGACGAGCAGCGAGGAGGTCGTGGCGATGACCTCGGCGTTGGTGGTGAAGAAGGTCGGGATCACCGAGCGCAGCGAGATGAAGACCAGCGCCGCGAAGGCGTTCCAGGCCAGCACGAGGTGGTACGAAGCCTTGGCCGCCAGCGACAGCTCGCCGATGTTGCGTCTGCCGTAGCAGTGGGAGATGCGGATGGTCGTTGCTGTGCCGATCGACATGACGATCATGAAGGCGCTGTTGCCCAGGGTCATGGCGATCTGGTTGGCGCTCATGGCGATCTTGGCCGTTGCCCCGAACCACCCCATCATGATGCCCGTGCCGACGAATGCCGACGACTCGAGGAACATCTGCAGCGAGATCGGGAGCCCCATGTGTACGAGCCGTCCGATCGTGCGGCGCGAGAGGACGCGCAGCGAGAATCCGTCGAGGTAGTGGCGGTATTGCGGGCGGTTGCAGAAGTAGGCGATGATGAGCACGGCGGCAAGTACGCGCGAGAGCAGCGTGCCGAGACCGGCGCCCTGGGCTCCCATCTCGGGACAGCCCCAGTTGCCGTAGATGAACAGCGAGTTGAGTCCGATGTTGGCGATGTTGGCGATGATCGTCACGACCATCTCGACCTTCGTGTTGCCCACCCCCTCGAGGAACTGCTTGAACGAGAAGAAGAGCATGATGAAGGGCATGCTGTAGACCAGCATCCGGTAATAGGGGATGGCCATCTCGACCACCTCGGGCGGTTGCCTGAGATAGCCCATCAGAGGAATGACGGCGTATTGGACGGCAGCCACGGCAAAGCCGAGCGTCGTGTAGAAGATGATGCCGTTCTGCAGCAGGGCGGCCGAGCGGCTGCGGTCCTTCTGTGCGAAGAGTTCGCCCACGAGCGGCGTGAGGCCGAGGGCCATGCCGATCGCCGCGATGAAGAGGATGAAGAAGACCGTGCCGCCGAACGATACGGCGGCCAGCGGGGTGGGGTCGTCGCCTCCGTAGCGGCCGACCATCAGGTTGTCGGCCACCTGTGTGAGGATCTGCCCCACCTGTGTGAGGACGATGGGCAGGGCGAGCAGGAGGTTGGACCGGTATTGTTCCTTGTATGTCGAGAATCGGTACATAATGGCCGCAAAGGTAGTGAAAATCCCCCGAAAAACGGCCGCAGCCACGAAAAAAGCGGCCCGGACCGGAGCCCGTGGCCGCTTGTGTCGCGAAGGGAGCGTGCTGTCCGAGCCGTATTGCCCGATGCCCGATGCCCGGCGTCCGGGCAGGGCCGGATGCGCGGGCCTATCTGCGGGCCGTGCCTCCGGCGTGCTTTACCTCGTCGAGCAGGCTGCGGAGCAGTTCGACCACGTCGGGGTGTTCGGCCGCGACGTTGTGCCGTTCGCCCGCATCCTCGCGCAGGTCGTAGAGTTGCGGTTCGGGGGCGTTGCCCAGTTCGGTGTTTGTGGCCTTCAGATAGGCAGCTCCCCGGCTCGGGGCGATGTATTTCCATCCGCCCGAGAGGATCGAGAGCGTTCCGTTCGCATTCTGCTCGACGACCCAGCTGCGCCCCTGCTCCGTCTCGCCGCGCAACACGGCGAGTGCCTGACGGCTGTCCGGTGCGCCCGCTTCGGGTATCCGTGCGCCGCAACGCCGGGCCAGCGTGGCGAAGAGGTCGATCTGGCTGACGAGCGCTCCGGAGACCGTGCCGGCCCGGGCGCCGTCGTCCCAGCGGACGATGAACGGCACGCGCGTGCCGGCCTCGAAGGCGCTGTACTTGCCGCCCCGGTAGATGTGCCACGGGCGGTGGTCGCCGAGCAGCTCGACGGCCCGGTCGCGGTAGCCGTCGTCCACGACCGGCCCGTTGTCGCTCGTGACGATGAGGATCGTGCGGTCGGCGATGCCGAGGCTGTCGAGCACCCGGGCGATGCGGCCCACGCTCCAGTCGAACGAGAGAATCGCATCGCCGCGGGCTCCCATGCCGCTGCGGCCCGCAAACCGCTTGTGCGGGACACGGGGCACGTGGATGTCGTTGGTCCCAAAGTAGAGGAAGAAGGGCCGCTCGCGGTTCTTCTCGATGAACTCCACGGCTTTGCCGGTGATCACGTCGGCGATCTCTTCGTCCTTCCACAGCGCCTTGCCGCCGCCCTTCATGTATCCGATGCGCGAGATGCCGTTCACGATCGACATGTCGTGTCCGTGGCTGGGGTGCAGCCTGAGCAGTTCGGGATTGTCGCGTCCGGTGGGCTCGCCCGGGAAGTTCTCCTTGTAGCTCACCGAGATCGGGGCCTCGGGATCGTAGTTGTAGACCCGCTGGTTCTCGATGTAGACGCACGGCACGCGGTCGCCCGTGGCGGCCATGATGAACGAATAGTCGAATCCGATCTCTTCGAGTCCCGGGGTGATGTGCCCGTTCCAGTCCTGCCGGCCGCTTTCGCCCAGTCCGAGGTGCCATTTGCCTACGGCACCGGTCGTGTAGCCCGCATCGCGGAGGGTCGAGGCGAGGGTCGGCGTGCCGGGACGGATAATCATGCCCGCGTCGCCGGGGGCGATGCCCGTGCCGGGTACGCGCCACGGGTAGATGCCCGTAAGCAGGCCGAAGCGGGCCGGAGTGCTCGTCGATGAGGTGGTGTGGGCGTTGGTGAAGCGGATGCCTTCGGTCGCGATGCGGTCGATGTTCGGCGTGGCGATGGTTCGCGAGCCGTTGCAGGAGATGTCGCCGAAGCCGAGGTCGTCGGCCAGAATGACGATGACGTTCGGGCGGTCCTGCTCCGTGCGGGGGGCCTGTGCCTGTGCGGAGGTGGGGAGTGCGGCGGCGCCGAGTCCTGCGATACCCAGCGAAAGAAGAGGCGTTCTTTTCATCATGAATCGAGTCTGTTTGGGATTGACCCTCCAAAGATACGATTTTTTTACATTGCCGTGTCGTGCGGAAGGGAAAAGCGCACGGAAGACGGAACGCTCCCGTGCGCTTTGCGCCTATGCGGCCGGGCGGTCCACCCGCAGCCGTATGCCGCGCGAGCGGTCCGATTCGACGACGACCGTGTCGCCCGTGCGGAGCTTGCCGTCGAGGATGAGCGTCGATAGCGGCTCCTCGACCTGCTCGGCCAGGGCCCGGCGAAGCGAGCGCACGCCGTAGCGGGCTTCGTAGCCCATCGAGGCGAGGCGGCGCTTGGCCCCTTCGGTCACCTTGATCTTGTAGCCCAGCCGGCCGGTGCGCGTGAAGAGCCCCTGCAGCTCGAGGTCGATGATCCGCACCACGTCGCCCGCGTCGAGCGTGCGGAAGATCACGATGTCGTCGATGCGGTTGAGGAACTCGGGGGCGAAGACCCGCTCGAGCGCCCTGCGGTATTTGCCGTCGGGGGCCGTGTCGGGGGCCGAGCCCTTCGACGGTGTGGCGTAGCCGACCCGGAGGGGTTTCCGCGCAACCTCCCTCGATCCGACGTTCGAGGTCATGATGAGGATCGTGTTGCGGAAATCGACCGTGCGTCCCGATCCGTCGGTCAGGCGCCCCTCGTCGAAGAGCTGCAGCAGCGTGTTGAAGACTTCCGGGTGCGCCTTCTCGATCTCATCGAGCAGCACGACGGCGTAGGGTTGGCGGCGTACCGCCTCGGTGAGCTGCCCGCCCTCGCCATAGCCGACATATCCGGGGGGCGGTCCGATCAGCCGGGCTACGTTGTGTTTCTCGGCGTATTCCGACATGTCGATGCGGATCAGCCCGCGGTGTTCGTCGAAGAGCCATTTCGAGACCTCCTTGGCCAGCAGGGTCTTGCCCACGCCCGTCGGCCCGACAAAGAGGAAGACGCCGATCGGCCGGTTCTCGTCCTGGAGCCCGGCCCGCGAGCGGCGGATCGTGCGGGCGATGCGCTCCACGGCCTCCTGCTGACCCACGACGCGGCGGGCCAGGTGGTCGCGCAGCGAACGCAGGCGCGAGGCCTCGTCCTCCGAGACCCGCTCGGCGGGGATGCCCGTCATGTCGGAGACGACGCGGCGGACGAGCCCTTCGCCGATCTCCACGGTCGCAGTTGCCGCATTCCGCTGCAGGTGGGCCCGCGAGCCCGCCTCGTCGAGCGCGTCGATCGCCTTGTCCGGGAAACAGCGCCCGGTGACGTAGCGCCCGGTGAGCTCCACGCAGGCGCGCAGCGCCTCGTCGCTGTAGCGCACCCGGTGGTGGCGTTCGTAGTCCGGGGCGATGCGCCGCAGGATGCCGAGCGTCTGCTCGGGTGTCGTGGGCTCGACGAGCACGCGCTGGAACCGCCGTTCGAGGGCCGTGTCGCTCTCGATGTCGGTGCGGTATTCGTCGAGTGTCGTGGCGCCGATGGTCTGCAGCTCGCCGCGGGCGAGCGCCGGCTTGAGGATGTTGGCCGTATCGAGGCTTCCCTGGGTCGATCCGGCCCCTACGATCGTGTGGATCTCGTCGATGAAGACGATCGTGTCGCGCGAGCGGCGGAGCAGGTCGAGCAGTTGCTGCATGCGCTCCTCGAACTCGCCGCGGAATTTCGTGCCGGCAACCAGGGCCGAGACGTCGAGCGAGAAGATTCGCTTGCCGGCGATGGTGGTGGGAACCTCGCCCCGTGCGATCCGCAGCGCGAGCCCCTCGACGATGGCGCTCTTGCCCACGCCCGCCTCGCCGATCAGGATCGGATTGTTCTTCTTGCGCCGCGAGAGGATCTGGATGACGCGGTCGATCTCGCGGTCGCGGCCGATGACCGGATCGACCTTTCCGTCGCGTGCGAGTTGCGTGAGGTCTGCGCCGAACTGTGCGAGCGGGTGGCCCGACGGCTCCTCGAAGGGACGCTCCGCGGTTTTGAGACCGGGCTTGCCTACCGTTATCTCGGTGCCGAAGTCGTCGCCTGCGGCGAAGCGCTGCAGCTCTTCGGCGATGATCTGCGGGGTGATGCCGTACATCTCCAGCACGTGGGCCGTCGCCGTCGTGCGGTCGCCCGCAATCGAGAGCAGGGCGTGCCCCGTGGTGACGCTCCGCACGGCGTCGGAGGTGGCGCGCAGCTCCTCGGCAAACCCGCGGTAGAATGCGTCGGAGGCATTCCGGCTCTCCTGGCGCTTGACGGTGTGTATTTCGTGCTCGATGCGCAGCCGTACCTGGTGGAGCTCCCAGTCCCGGAGCCGGGCCGACAGGAGCTGAAAGGCGAGCGAACCCTCCTCGCGGAGCAGTTCCAGCGCGAGAAAATCCTTGAGCGAGTGGGTGATTCCCGCCTTCGTCGTGTTGAAGGCCGAACGGGCGATGAGCCCCTCCAGCGTTTTCGAAATTTTCAGTTGCATGGTGCTTCGTCTTTATGATTCGCCAGACGAACGTCCGTGCCCCTGGGGATAGTATGCGGGCGGAAGAGGCGGCCGTTTCGGTCGTTCTCCGTCCCGACAGGCGTGCATAACGATCCGGATAACCGGAAGAATCCGGCTTCCGGCGGTGTCCTATTCGGTTGTCGATCAGTCGTTTTTCGTCCCATATGCGGAGGTTTGGCCCGAAATGTGCATGTATGCCGCTCTTTGGCCGTACGGTCCGAAGACGACATCCCGGGACGGAATCCTGCCTTGTGCCGGGCCCTGCCGGAGGATTCTTGCGCCCGTTCGCGTCGTCATTTTTTCGGGGCGGAAATACCCGCCGGAGAGCCTGCAGATCAGCCGCGCGGCCACTCGCCCACCTCCATGTCGAACATGCGGTCGCCGTCGATCGAGAGGCGGACGGCTGTCCGCACGCGGTGGAACCCGAATTCGCCGGCGGCGCCCGGATTGACGTGGAGCAGGTCGTAGACCCCGTCGTAGAGTACCTTGAGGATGTGCGAATGGCCGGCGATGAAGAGTTTGGGATGCAGTTGCTGGATGCGGCGGAGCGCCCGCGGATCGTAGTGGCGGGGGGGGGGGAGGCGCACTGTACAAGGGGGCGGGCCGCACAGC
>OGQR01000661.1_pt1 | contig 28239 bp, 24 predicted proteins | sample 1553271 | NCBI WGS metagenome assembly OGQR01 (sample SAMEA2579970, study PRJEB22360) | human gut metagenome | biome: human gut; feature: human-associated habitat; material: faeces | place: Denmark | collected 2008/2010 | reverse complement strand
GGCGGCTCCCACCGCAAAGCCGGCAAGCTGTTTTTTCTGCTCCGATTTGCTTTTCGCCACCCGCGTGGTCTTTTTGTCGTTTTTCTTTTCAGCCATAAGTTTCTCCTTGTCTTACTTTGCGCCGAGCATAAGCTTTATTACCGGCATCTGCTCCAACGCCGCGCGATAGCCTTCCTCTATCATTTCGTCAACGCCCTCCAATTTTGTGGATTTGAACCTTTTAAGGTCAGGCTCTATCATGACGTCCGTATTCATAATCCCCTTGTAGGCGGTGCTTTTCATAGCTATGTTGAACGTAGCCCAAAATACGCTGAGCAAACGGCGCGACGAAGTGCCCTCTCCTCTCGTCGGGTTGAGGTCGACAGCCACCACGTAATCTGCTCCCATACCGCGCGCGATGTCGGAGGGTATCGTGTTGAGCAAGCCGCCGTCCACGTAATGCTCGCCCTCTATGTCAACTCCCGAAAAAATGACGGGAACCGAGCAGCTCGCACTGATTGCCTTGGCAAGATTGCCGCGCGTAAAAATCCTTTCCTCGCCCGTCGCCAAATTGACGGCGTTGCAGGCGAAGGGCGTTTTCAGCTCGTTGAAATTTTTGCCGCCGAGCAGCCTGTAAGCCAATCTTTCTATGTTGCGGGATTCGGACGGAAAAAAAACGGAGCGGCTGTTTCTTATTTCCTTTTCTTTTACCGACCGGCAAAACTCCGCCATTTTCTCCCATGAAATTCCCGCGCAGTAAGCCGCTCCCACAAGACTGCCCACGCTCGTGCCCGCCACAAAATCGAAATCAAGCCCCGTTTCCTCGAAGGCTCTGATTACGCCGACGTGAGCTATGCCTTTGGCGCCGCCTCCGCTTAAAGCAAGCCCGACCTTGTATCTGTGTCTGAGCTTTGGCGCCGTCTTTTCGGGAAGCTCCTCTTTTTTTCTGCCCCAAAACCTCATAGCTTTTCTCCTGATTTTTAATTATACACCAACGCGGCGCGAAAATCAATCAAGCTCGGCTTTTTGTCCGCAAAAAGTTGAACTGCACCGATTTTTCTGATATTATTGAAACATGGAACTGCAAACGCTGCTTGCGCCTTTCAGACGCGCCGTAAATCAATTTTCCTTAATCGACGACGGGGACAAAATCGCCGTCGGAGTTTCGGGCGGCAAGGACAGTCTTGTGCTGCTCGCGCTGCTCAACGCTTACCGAAGATTTTCGCCGCAGCGGTTTGAACTTGCCGCAGTCACCGTAGACATGGGCTTCGAAGCGGACGCATACGCGCCCGTGCGCAAATTTTGCGAACAGCTTGACGTGGACTACACCGTCGAAAAAACCGACATTGCGCAGATTCTTTTTGAAATCCGCAAGGAATCAAATCCCTGCAGCCTGTGCTCCAAAATGAGACGGGGCGCGCTCAACGGCGTTCTTAAACAAAAGGGATTCGGCAAGCTTGCGTTGGGACATCATGCCGACGACGTTGTGGAAACCTTTTTGCTTTCCATGTGCTTTGAGGGCAGGCTCAATACCTTTGCGCCCAAGTCGTTTATGAGCCGCACGGGAATTGCGGTAATCAGACCTATGGTTTTTATCGACGAAAGAGATATTGCCGCTTACGCCAAAAATCTGCCCGTCGTTCACAATCCCTGTCCCGCCGACAAGCATACACAAAGAGAATATATGAAAACGCTTTTGAAAAAGATTCAGGAGGACATACCCTTTGCAAAAGACAGAATCACCGCCGCAGTCATGCATCCCGAAAGGTACAACCTGTGGGACAAGGCGGAAGAAAAATTTATTGCCGACAAAAGCAACGGGGAGCCCGACTGACGGACTCCCCCCTTTTTCATTGCGCGTTTTCCGATTTGTATTTTTCCTTGGTAGCCGTTCCGCCCCTGATGTGCCGCTCGTTGAGATTGACGTCAAGCACGGCTTTCACCTTTTTGCGCAAGTCGGCGTCGATTTTGTCCAATCGCTCCGTAAGGTCCTTGTGAACCGTCGATTTGGACACATCGAATTTCAAAGCGCAGGCGCGTACCGTCGCTTTGTTTGCAATTACGTATGCCGCCGACTGCAAAACCCTTTCCACAATATAATCTTTCATAACCTTTCCCATCCCTCGGTATTAAAAGTTTATTGCTTTTCTCCCGCGGAAATGACAAATTATTTCTTTTTTTGCGTATCAAGACAAACATAAAGGTGCATAATTTTTTTCGGAGGTTTAAACCATGAAATTAAAGGAATCCACAACTTTCGTAAATCTTGCGCGCGCGTTTGCGGGAGAGTGTCAGGACGGAGCAAGATATCAGTTTCTCAAAGACAAAGCGGAACGGGAAGGACTTGCCTACGTCGGTCAGATATGCACCGAGCACGCGACAAACGAAATGAAGCACGCCAAAGTTTTTTACGACTTTATTACCGACAACGGCACGGAGAGAGTGCCCAACATAGAGTTCACCGCCGGATACCCCTTCAAAGCGGGAACGCTCAATGAGGAAATAAAATCCGTAGCGCAGGACGAACTCAATCAGGCAACCACAATTTATCCCGATTTCGCGCAGGTGGCAAAGGATGAAGGCTTTCACGACGTCGCGCAGGCTTTCGAGCTGATTGCAGAGGTGGAGCGCTCACACTATCTCGTACTCGAACAGATTTACGCCAAGCTCGAAAAGGACAAGCTGTACAACAGCGAAAAAGCAATTCAATGGAAATGCACGGAGTGCGGTCACGAGGATACGCGCAGAGCCGCCTGGACGGAATGTCCGCTGTGCCACAGCGCGCAGGGAGAAGTAAAAATTCCTCTCGAATTTTAAAACTTAAAAACGCGGTCGGGGGCAACAACCCTTTTGAACGCGTTTTTTTATGCCTTTTAAGCGCGCAGAGTTAAAATTTTTTTAAATCGGGGTTTACAATTGACTTTTTTTCGAGATTGTAATAAAATTTCTTTTGAGGTTTTTTTATGGACAGCAAGGTAACAATGGACAAGCTGGTCAATCTCTGCAAGGGCAGAGGCTTTGTATATGCCGGTTCTGAAATCTACGGCGGACTTGCCAACACTTGGGATTATGGCCCGCTCGGTGTTGAACTGAAAAATAATATCAAACGGGCTTGGTGGCAAAAGTTCGTTCAGGAATGCCCATATAATGTCGGTCTGGACAGTGCCATTCTGATGAATCCACAGACTTGGGTCGCTTCCGGTCATCTCGGTGGCTTCTCTGACCCGCTCATGGACTGCAAAGCCTGCAAAACTCGCCACAGAGCAGATAATTTGATTGAAGACTTCGACGGTACAAATCCGGCTGGCTGGTCAAATGAAGAAATGATGAACTACATTCGGGAAAAGCAGATTCCGTGTCCAAACTGCGGTAAGTCTGATTTCACCGACATTCGGCAGTTCAACTTGATGTTTAAGACTTTCCAGGGCGTTACAGAAGACTCTAAGTCGGAACTGTATCTACGTCCGGAAACGGCTCAGGGTATTTTTGTAGACTTCGCAAACATCCAGAGAACCACTCGGAAAAAAGTTCCGTTCGGCGTTGGTCAGATCGGGAAATCTTTCCGGAACGAAATTACACCGGGTAACTTCATCTTCCGTGTTCGGGAATTTGAACAGATGGAACTGGAATTCTTCTGCAAGCCAGATACCGACCTCGAATGGTTCCAGTATTGGAGAGGCTACTGCAAGGACTTCCTGCTGAATCTGGGCATCAAGGAAGAAAACTTGCGGCTGCGTGACCACGATGCAGAAGAACTCTGCTTCTACTCCAAGGCAACCACCGACTTTGAATATCGCTTTGCATTTGGTTGGGGCGAACTGTGGGGCGTTGCAGACCGTACCAATTACGACCTGACTCAGCACATGAACCACAGTGGCAAGTCTATGGAATACTTCGACCCGGAAGAAAACCGCAAGTATATTCCATATGTCATTGAACCGTCTTTGGGTGTAGAACGTCTGTTCTTGTCCATCGTAACAGAAGCATATGATGAAGAAGTTGTTGACGCAGAAAAGAATGATACTCGTGTTGTCATGCATTTCCATCCGGCACTTGCTCCGTATAAGGCTGCAATCCTGCCGCTGTCTAAGAAGCTGAGTGGTAAGGCTCAGGAAGTCTATGCACAGCTTTCCAAGAAGTTCATGATTGACTTCGATGATACAGGTTCTATCGGTAAGCGGTATCGCCGTCAGGATGAAATCGGCACACCGTTCTGCATCACTTATGACTTCGATACGCTCGAAAAGGATAACTGCGTAACCGTTCGGGATCGGGATACCATGGAACAGGTTCGGATTCCAATTGCAGATCTGGAAGCTTATCTGAGCGAAAAGGTAGCTCTGTAAGCTGTCATTCTTCTAAAATAAAAACAAAAACCGCCTGCTCAACTCATTCTGGTTGGACAGGCGGTTTTTGATATTCTGTGTTCAAGTTTTCGGTTTCTTTTTCCCCGAAAATGGATTCCTTCCTTTCCGACGCAGCTGTTTCAGCTTGTCAAAGAAGTTTTCCCGTTTGCTGTGGTTCTTTTCATGCAAAGTTGAAGTTTTACACTGCTCTGAAATGCAATACAAAACCGCCTGCTCAACTCATCTCGGTTGAACAGGCAGTTTTTTAATATTCTGCATTCAAGTTTTCGGTTTCTTCTTCCTCGAAAACGGATTCCTTCATTTCCGACGCAGCTGTTTCAACTTGTCAAAGAAGTTTTCCCGTTTGCTGTGGTTCTTTTCATCCAAAGAATTATCGAAATCTTGCAGCAATTCTTTCTGCTTCTTCGAAAGTTTCTTCGGCACTTCTACGTTTACCGTTACATACTGGTCACCACGGGCATCCCGTCGCAGCAGTTTCACACCCTTGCCACGCAGACGGAATTTTGTTCCGCTCTGTGTACCTTCCGGAATGGTATACTTTACATCTCCGTCAATGGTCGGCACAGTGATTTCTGCACCCAAAACTGCTTGTGCATAGGTAATCGGAATGTCACAGTAAATATCGCTGCCCTCCCGTTCAAACAACGGATGGGACATCATTTCTACTGTTACATAAACATCACCAGCAGAACCACCGTTCAAGCCAGCATCGCCCTTGCCGCTAATACGGATGGTTTCACCGTCATTGATGCCTGCCGGAATGTTCAATTCCAGATTTGCGGTCGAACGAATCCGTCCGCTGCCTTTACACTTGCTGCATGGGTTGGTAACGATTTCACCCCGTCCGCCGCAACGACTACATACACGGGTACTTGAAATGACACCAAATGGTGTCCGCTGGTTGGTCTTGACACTGCCTCGGCCATTGCATTCCGGACAAACCTGCTTTTTCGTATTGCTGTCTGCACCTGTTCCGTGACACTGCGGACAAGCATCCATATGTGCAAAGCTGATGGTTTTCTTTACACCCTGACAAGCTTCCATAAAGCTAATTCGAACATTGCTGTGAATATCGCCACCCCGTCTTGGTGCGTTTGCATTTGCTGCGGCACTTCTTCCACCGCCGCCGCCAAAGCCGCCGAATCCACCGAAAATGCTCTCGAAAATATCGCCCATGTCGCCAAAGCCGCCGAAATCGCCTGCTCCGCCGCCAGCTCCGGCAAAGTTCGGGTCTACACCAGCATGCCCAAACTGGTCATATCTTGCCCGTTTGTCTGCATCTGACAAAACACCATACGCTTCGTTGACTTCCTTAAACTTTGCCTCTGCTTCTTTATCCCCTGGGTGAAGATCCGGATGGTACTTTCTCGCCATGGTCTTAAAGGCTTTTTTGATTTCCTCTTCTGAAGCACCTTTCTGCAATCCCAGCACTTCGTAATAATCCCGTTTTTCTTCTGCCATCGTCCCCAGCTCCTTCCATTCTATTCTTGATACTCCAGTTCAAATATATCTGCTATTTAAAATCTGCAATTTCTAAATTTCACCAAAAACACAACATGCGGGACGAATGCTGTGTATCCGTCCCGTATGCCGTTCGTTTTTTCACGTTTCTGTGAAATTAAACTTCCTTATAATCTGCGTCAATGACATCATCATCGCCGCCATTGTTTTTGCCGCTGTTGTCTGCTTCGCCAGTTGCTGCACCGCCCATATCCGGATTGCCCTGTGTAGCACCTGCCTGCTGATACAGCTTGGAGGACAGGTCATACAGAGCCTTCTGGAGGTCTTCGCTCTTCTGCTTGATCAGAGCAGTATCCGTTCCCTTCAGAGCTTCCTTCAGATCATTGCACTTGCTTTCTACGTCAGACTTTTCAGAAGCCGGAACTTTGTCGCCCAGTTCTTCCAAAGTGCTTTCGCACTGCATTACCATGTTTTCAGCGTTGTTCTTGGTGTCAACTTCGTCCTTCCGCTTCTTGTCTTCTTCTGCATAAGCTTCTGCTTCCTTAACAGCCTTGTCGATGTCTTCCTTGGACATGTTGGTAGAAGAAGTAATGGTGATGTTCTGTTCCTTGCCAGTACCCAAATCCTTTGCGGAAACGTGTACGATGCCGTTTGCGTCAATATCGAACGTAACTTCGATCTGCGGAACACCACGACGAGCCGGTGCGATACCATCCAGACGGAATGTACCCAGCTGCTTGTTATCCTTTGCAAATTCCCGTTCGCCCTGCAGAACGTTGATATCTACGGCTGTCTGGTTATCAGCAGCAGTGGAGAAAATCTGGCTCTTTTTGGTCGGGATGGTGGTATTTCTTTCAATAATCTTGGTGCAAACACCGCCCATGGTTTCCAGACCCAAAGACAACGGCGTTACATCCAACAGCAGCAGACCGTCCTTAACATCGCCGCCGAGGACACCGCCCTGATATGCTGCACCCAATGCAACGCATTCATCCGGATTAATGCCCTTGAACGGTTCTTTGCCCAGCATCCGGCGAACAGCTTCCTGTACAGCCGGGATTCTGGAAGAACCACCAACCATCAGAACTTTGTTCAGTTCAGAACTGCTCAGACCACTGTCAGACAATGCCTGCTTTACCGGACCCATGGTTGCTTCAACCAAATCCTTGGTCAGTTCGTTGAACTTTGCAACGGTCAAAGTCATATCCAAATGCTTCGGGCCAGTTGCATCTGCGGTGATGAACGGCAGGTTGATGTTGGAAGAAGTCGTTGCAGACAATTCAATCTTTGCCTTTTCTGCGGCTTCCTTCAAACGCTGCATAACCATCTTATCGGTAGAAAGGTCAATGCCTTCTGTCTTCTTAAATTCAGAAACGATCCAGTCAATAATTCTCTGGTCGAAGTCATCACCGCCGAGGTGGTTGTTACCAGCGGTAGCCAGTACCTGCTGAACACCGTCACCCATTTCAATGATGGATACATCGAACGTACCACCGCCGAGGTCGTAAACCATAACCTTCTGGTCGTCTTCCTTATCAATACCATAAGAAAGTGCTGCTGCGGTCGGTTCGTTGATGATTCTCTTTACGGTCAAGCCTGCAATCTGTCCTGCATCCTTGGTTGCCTGACGCTGTGCATCGGTGAAGTATGCCGGAACGGTGATAACAGCTTCTGTTACCGGAGCACCCAAATAAGCTTCTGCATCTGCCTTCAGCTTTTGCAGAATCATTGCGGAGATTTCCTGCGGAGTATACTTCTTGCCGTCAATTTCTACCTTGTAATCAGAACCCATGTGACGCTTGATGGAGGAAATGGTGCGTTCCGGATTGGCAACTGCCTGCCGCTTTGCAACCTGACCAACCAGACGTTCGCCGTTCTTGGTGAAACCAACAACAGATGGAGTGGTTCTTGCACCTTCTGCGTTCGGGATTACGACTGCGTTACCGCCTTCCATAACAGCAACACAAGAGTTTGTTGTACCCAAGTCAATACCAATAATCTTTCCCATAATAAAATCTTCCTTTCCTCATTCGTTCAGGTTGCTGAACGAAGTAACATTACAAATTAAAATGATGGTTTTTTACTGCTTTCGCAGCGAACCTTTATCAAAAACGCTTATTCAGCGTGTTGTCCGGAAGACGTTGCTTCCGGCTGCTCGGTAGTGGATTCTGCCGCTTTGCAGACGGCAGCTGGTTTCTATACAGAAACTGCAACCATTGCCGGACGAATCAGCCGATCTCCCAGCAGGTAACCCTTCTGATAAATCTGGCAAACCTTGTTTTCTTCAAAATCGGTGTCATCCATCTGCTTGATGGCGTTGTGCAGATTCGGGTCAAATTCAACGCCAACTTCTGCAATTTCTTTGACACCCATCTGTTCCAGTGCCTTTTGCAGCTGGCTGAACGTCATTTCAATGCCCTTCTTATAGGTTTCATCGCTGCACGCTGCATCCATGGCACGTTCAAATGTATCAACGACGGTCAGCAGGGACTTGATGCAATCTGCTTTCGCATCGCCGTAAATCTTTTTCTTTTCTTCGGTTGTACGATTTCGGTAGTTCTGGTATTCTGCCATCAGCCGCAAGTGCTGGTCTTTGTGGTCTGCCAACGCTGCTTCGGCTTTTTCCAGTGCTGCTTTCAGCTCCTTCTTCTTCATATGCTGATCTTCTTCCGTTGTAGATTCCGCTTCCGCTGCTGCGGTTTCCGGCTGTTCAGCAGATTCTGTTGCGGTCGTTTCTTCTGCTGCTGTTGCTTCTGCCGTTTTTGCGGTTTCCTGTGCGGTTTCTTGTGCTTCCGCCTGTTGATTCTTTTCCGTATTCGGTTCCATTCAGCGTCCCTCCTATTCGTTGTCCGCTTCGTCATCCTCTTCGGAAATCAGATGCGAAAGCTTTTCGGTAAAATATTCAATATAAGGAATAATCTTCGCATAATCCAGTCGCATTGGCCCAATGATGCCCAGCGACCCGACCGCTTGTTCTCCCTTTTGGTACTTCGAAACAATCATGCTGGAATTGCCGATGACGAATCGGTCACCCTCTTCGCCAAAGACCACTTTAACGCCTTTGAACGAATCATCCAGCAGCCCACGCAATTCATTTTTGTGGGAAATAAACTGCACCACTTCTGCTTGGTTTAAATCCTGACAGGAGAGCAGGTTCTGTTCTCCGCTGACATAAACCTTATTCTTCTGCAAATCCCGGGACATCTCACAAACGCCCTGTACCAGCGGTGACAATGCCATCATATAAGCACTCACGGCGGTAATCATTTGTTCCATACGTTCTTCGGATAAATCCGAAATGGAAACGCCCTGCAAGTTTTCTTCCATGAAGTTCCGGAAGAACTGCATATTTTCTTCGGTCAAGTCGAATTCCAATCGGCAAGCTTTATTTTTAATCGTACCGTTTGAGGTAATCAGCAGAACGACATAGAGCCGTTTTCCGGTCGGAATAACTTCCACCTTGGAAATGACAGAATATTTCGGTGCAAAATCAGAAACCACAGTGGCACATTTCGTTACTTCTGAAAGTGCAGTGGTGGCACTCTGAATCAGCAGATCTTCGGTCAGCTGGGATTCATCCCCCAGCATCGCATCCAAACGCTTCCGTTCGGCATCCGACAGCGAACCTTGTTCTACTACCTCATCAATATAAAACCGATATCCGCTGTATGTGGGGACTCTGCCGGCGGAGGTATGCGGCTGTTCCAAATAGCCCAGCTCCTCCAACACCGCCATATCATTCCGCACGGTTGCGGCGGATACATGAATTTGCGGCAGCTGAGAAATCATTTTCGACCCGACCGGCTCGCCTGTTTGAATATACGCTTCTACCACTGCAAGCAGCACGTTTTTCTTTCTGGCATCCAATCTGATCGCTCCTTTCTCTCTGCTTCGCTGGCAGCTTTTGTTTTTAAGTGTTAGCACTCATTCTCTCTGAGTGCTAATATAAATTTATCACGATTCCAGTAAATTGTCAAGCGGTTTTGAAAAATTTGTAGGACTGCACAATAAAACTTCTATTTTTAACAAATTATTATACAAGTTTAATAGTTTTGTGCCCATGCTGCCCCATACAATCCCTGTTTTTTCCGTCAAGATGGCATTAGCATCCCACGATTTCGGGCAATCATACAGGTACATCAGATTCTTTTTCTGCTTTTCATCAAACAAAAACCGGCATTCTTGAAAAAAATGCCGGTTTTTCTTGGTTTTCGGTGAATGAATGGTTAAATACAGAACACGCCGCCCTGTTCTGGTGCTTGGTTCAAAACATCCTGCAAGGTGATATGGTCGAGATAGTCGTTGATGACATGATACAGCCCTTTCCAGACAGGCAGCGTAATACAATGGTCGGCACGTTCACAGTTGACGGTATCTCCCTGTAGACAGGCAACAGGGGCAAGGTCACCTTCTGTCAGGCGTAAAATCTCCCCGACTGTATAGGCATCCGGTGATTTTGCAAGCCGATAGCCACCCTGATAGCCTCGATTCGTTCGCAGCATGCCCGTACGGTTTAAAAGTGGGACAATCTGTTCCAGATATTTCTTGGAAATGCCCTGCCGGTCTGCAATGTCTTTCAGCGAAACAAATCCCTCGTTTTGATGGATGGCAAGATCCAGCATCATCCGCAGTGCATAGCGACCTTTGGTTGAAATTTTCAAGTGGGTTTCCTCCTTTCCGATTCTCGGTACAATCGTTTCTGTATAATTGTTTTATTATACCACAAAACCTATCAGATTGCAAGGTGCTTTCAGAGAATGAAGGTATGTTTTGTGAGGGGAGCGGTTTATACCGAAATGCTGCTCTTAGGGAAACCTCCCGAATCCGGTTCGGCAAGGCTGGGGCACATCCCCAGCTTGCCTGGGAATCGCAATTGCCCCTGAAACCTTATCTCTCATTACAACCTCTCTATTTTTAAGGCAATTGCGATTCTTTGCGGTTCTCTCCTAGATTTTCGTTTCATCTCATTATACAATTTCATTTGCTTCGCAAATGTGGGCTGCTCGCCCACACCTCGGCAGCATTTTTGTAAAATTGCTGCACCAAAAAACTTTTGGTTGCCTGTGGCTCGTTTTTTAATGCGTAATGTCATTTATTTTATGGTGATATGATTGCTGGGGTGATGTCCGCTTTGTAAGTACGACTGTATTGCCTGCTCTACTTCTTTCAACTCTTTCTCAAATTCTGCGGCAGATACCCGACATGCTCCATTTCCTAAAATAATTCGCTGCTCCAATCCATCAGAAGTTACAACCCGCACCCGCCGTTCTTTCGCCAAATCATAGGTTGTTCGCTCAATATAGGCATCTGCGGTTTCCGCTTCCTTGGTATAGACAATATGAATGTTATGATATTGCTCCACATGTTCCCGTCCGCCCTTTACCTGATATGCATCAAAAACCAAAATTACTTGACACTGCCGAAAGCCCTGATAATTACAGAGCCAATCACTTAATTGTTTTCGTGCTAGTTCCAGATGATCGGGCAGATACTGTTTCAAGGAATCCCATGCATGAATGACATTATAACCATCTACCAACAAATAGACATCTCCGGTTTTTAGTGGCTGCAAAGGAGCAGTTTTTGCAGCTTCCGTCACATCATCCGGAAGCCTGTCCAATGCCTGACGAGGATCTCTCTGAATCTTCCCATAAGTTCGCTCAAACCAACCCAGCAACGCTTGATCTTCTTCGAGTCGGCTACGGTATCGCTCCGCCTGTCGGGCAAGCTGTACTGGCGGTGTCAATTCTGCTTTCTGCTCTGGAACATATGCATAGGGCAAATGCATATGCTTCGGCACATCATCCCACTTTACCAACACACCTGCTCCGTGGGAACAGAAAATGGAATCTCCAGAGTTTTCCGGATCGTTCGCTCCGTCATAAGAAACCTGTTCCAGCACTTCTTCTGTATTATGGCAGGGGAAATATCCTTTCATCTGACAGAACAGCCGCCCTTTTCCCTTGGTATAGGCGACAACCGTTTCAGAATAGGTTCGCAGTTCGGAAACAGGGGCTGTTCCCTGCAAAACCTGTGTCGTTGGCGTTGCCTGCTCCGGAGCGGAAAAAGTCGCAGACATATGCTGTAAATCTGCAATTGCTCTGCCGACACATTCCGTCGGAATCGTCAAGCGGAACTGATACCATGGCTCTAATAAGACACTTTCTGTAGAAAGTAATCCCTGCCGGAGAGCACGATAGGTTGCCTGCCGAAAGTCACCGCCCTCGGTATGCTTGACGTGTGCTTTTCCAGCAATCAATGTGATTTTCATATCGGTAATCGGAGCATTCATCAGCACACCGCCGTGTGTTTTTTCCTGTAAATGTGTCAGAACAAGCCGTTGCCAGTTGCGATCTAAATCATCTTCTCTGCAAGCTGCTGCAAACTGCAAACCGCTGCCCGTTGGCAATGGCTCTAATAATAGATGCACCTCTGCATAATGCCGGAGCGGCTCGTAGTGTCCAACACCTTCTACTGGTTTCTGAATGGTTTCCCGATAGGCAATACTTCCGCTATCAAAGGAAATCGGCATGGAAAACCGCTCTAACATCAATCGTTGCAAGACAGCAAGTTGAATTTCTCCCATCAGGCGAACGGATATTTCTTGCAACTGCTCGTTCCATCGCACTTGCAACTGTGGGTCTTCCTGCTCCAGTTTCCGCATATTTTCCAGCACCTTATGAACATCTAACGATGATGGTATCTGCACCCGATAGGACAACACGGGAGCAAGGGTCGGCGGGGCAGTATCGTGTTCTTTTCCCAGTCCCTGTCCAGCATAAGTTTTCGACAATCCAGTAATCGCACACACCATACCGCTGGTGACAGCATCGACGGTTTGAAACTTTACACCATTATAAAGACGAATTTGCGTGATTTTTTCGCCACTCGACAATTTATCCCGAACGTGCAGCGTTCCGCCAGTGATTTTTAGATGCGTCAGACGGTTGCCAGATTCGTCCTCGGTAATCTTATACACCTTTGCTCCAAATGTAGGCTGCTCCGGAACAGTTGGAGCGTATTTGTCCAGCAGATTTAAAAAGTCTGCAATACCCTGCTGTTTCAGAGCAGAGCCAAACCAACAGGGGAACAAGGTGCGGTTTGCAATGGCAGTGCGAAGCAGGTCATCCGAAATCTGCTCTGTTTCCAGATACTGTTGCAAACAGGTTTCATCTGCAAGGGCAGCAGCTTCATAAAAGGCTGCATCTTTCTGTGTGAAAGAAAGGCAGTGCGGCGATAATTTTTCCTGTAACTGTGTGAGCAGTTCTGCTTCGGAATAGGGGGACAAGTCCATCTTATTGAGAAATAAAAAGGTCGGAATGTGATACTGCTGCAACAGTTGCCAGAGCGTTTCGGTGTGGCTCTGCACGCCGTCCAGACCGCTGATCACCAAAATGGCAGCATCTAATACCTGCAAGGTTCGTTCTGTTTCGGCAGAAAAATCGACATGCCCCGGTGTATCCAGCAAGGTGATGGTCTTTTCCGGCAAGGGCAGGATGGCTTGCTTGGAAAAGATGGTAATCCCTCGCTCCCGTTCCAGTGGGTTGGTATCCAGAAAGGCATCTTTATGGTCGACTCTGCCTTGTTTGCGGATGACACCTGCTTGAAACAGCAATGCCTCCGAAAGCGTTGTTTTTCCGGCATCTACATGGGCGAGAATGCCAATGACGGTATATTGATTCATATTGATTCAAATCCTATCTGTTTCGTTGTTTCCTTCATTCTTTGTGTGAAAAAAGGCTGGTTCTATTATAGCATATTTTATGCGTTGCGACAATGCTGTGCGGTGTATTTTGTTGGGACTGCTCACTGGAATGATTATAAGATATTTGTTTATTGCTTTGACTTCAGAAGATGCATTGCATTATTTCTCTTAGAGAAGACGATTTTCAGCGTCCGGCAAAAGGGGGTTCCACCCCTGCTTTTGCCTGCCAGCATGCTGCAATTGCCCCGTTGCCTTGTCCGAATTTGCAACTTGTTTCATATAAATCATAAAATTACGAATTTGACAGTTTCAAAAAATGCAATTGCAGCAGGAAAAACAAATTGCGAAATACAATTTGCTTCGCAAATGTGGGCTACTCGCCCACACCTCGGCAGCATTTTTGAAAAACTGCTGCACCGAAAAACTTTTTAGTTGCCTGCGGCTCGAATTTTCCACCAAATCACAAAAAGGGACAGCGAATCATTCTCGTTGCCCCTTTCTTTTTAAACAGTTGCAGTTACATGCATCACTTTATCTGCATGTTCCGCAAATTTTCCTCGATTCAACTTCTGAACATCGTTCACCAGATAATCTGTACTCCGGTAAACCTGCCGATCAATCGGCGGATCAAAAGTAATCTGTACTTCAGCATCTGTCTTTTCCAGAATCAATCGCAAATCTGCCGGCAATCGTGTGCCCCAGCGTTTCTTGACCAGCAAAATGTAATACTGAATCTCGTCTTTTGTCATCGTTCCACTTTTTACTTCTACCTGCATCATGATGGCAGTGCTCCTTTCTCATCGAAAAATGAAAATGATTATTTACGAATAAACCGCAGCGACTTCAACGGGAAGCCCAGCTGCCGCTTATCATTTGGTGTTACTGTGCTCGCATTCCACAGCTCACACCGCAACATCACTTGATTTTGTGTATCATCCAGCAACAACAATGAGGAAATCGGCAACGACAACGTTCCGCCGTTGTTACTCTCATCAATCACCAGTTCCCCAGCCAATGCATTATTGACATAGACAGAAACGGTCAATTCTTTCTTCCCCAGCTGTTCCAGCGGAATGGTACAGCCCATTTCAAATTGCATCAAATAATTGTCTGGATGCAGCGTACAGAATACCGAGGCATCTTCTGCAACCGACCAGCAGAAATCGCCTTCCAGTGCACCAAAGCCCACATATTCTGTTTCATAGCAGTCTGCTGCTCGGTAACTCATCCGGTTTGCAGTGTATTGATACAGACAAATCGGCTCTTCGTATTTCAAAAAGCCCAATGCCATCGGGAACAACTTGCCATTATGGTTCAAGTCATCCTCGCTGTGGTGGGCAGTGTTCCGGTAAACACAGCGATAAGAATCACTGTATTGCAACATTGCTGTATCCGTCGTCAGATAGTAAACTGTATCGTATTCTTCGCTCAAATCGTCTACTTGTTCCACTGCGTTTTCCAGTTCCGGATACATTGCCGCTCTGGTCATGCTCCGCAACGGCAAATACAGTTGCGGCATCAAATCGGTATCCACAACAACACAATCTCCCGTTTCGATTTTTTCACCCAGTTCCATCAAAATCGACCATTCCATGCAGGTATCATCTTTTTCACGGGAGAGGAACTTGTCGAACGGAGCAACCACCAGCAATCCGGCAGTTAAAATCGGTACAGTCAACTTCCAGTTGTACTTGTCCAGAATCATCGCTGCAAACAGCACCGCAATCGGCACAAACGGTGCAAGATAACGAGCATAATAATAGTAATACTGTACCTCGAACCGCAGGAATGCGGAATAGACCAGAATGCAATACAAAAACATCGCATACAGCACCATCGTTTCCGGCTTTTCTAGTACAAACTTCATCCGGAACAAGGCAATGATGTAGACAATTGGCAGGAGGAAAAAGCCTGTCTGAATGGCATAGCCCGTCAGCGTCAAATATTGCAGTTCTCCAACCATGCCCCTTGAAAAGGCTTTCAGCAACACATAGACAACGGGGACAAGCATGAATAAAATGAAAATCACTTTTACCCAAGGTTTCTGCTGTGCCTGCTCCAAAAAGGCTGCGGCATCAAAGGTTTTTTCCCGCCGGAACAAAATCCAGCAATACACGCCACAAATCAAAAAGGCTGCTATACAAACGACTGTGACAATCGTTGTAATGTTGTAGACAGTAATACCGCCCACAAACAAATCCCGATAGTTGTTCATGGTGTAGAACGGCTGCACATGCCGCATTGCAAAATAACTTGCCAGATACAGCGGAATCGTTGCCAGCATCAAAACCGCATATTCCCGCTTTCTTCGGAATAAATACAACGCTCCATACAGCACCACAAACAATGGAATCATCGTGTAAATCGAAACATGATAGCAGGCAAACACTGCTATCGGCAAAATCGAAAGCCCATGACTGCGGTTCGGAGCAGTGATCAGCAGCACAAATGCCAGTAAAATGACTGCCAAAAACAGTTCGGTCAGGGAAGATTTCGCCACCCAAATCACAATGGGAGAGGCTGCACAGACCGCACAGGCGAGGAACTCCGTGCAGCGTTTCCACTGCATCTGCCGACAGACAAATGACACCAGAAAAATCATGCAAACCCAGATGACTGTTTCCAAGTGTATCATATGGGAAATGCCAAACAGCTTTCCAAACAGTGCCAGCATTGCTGCATACGTTGGAATGCCGTGATAGATGCCGGAAACCGGACTGATGTTCCGGTCGTATATGGTGTCCGGATATTCCTCAGGGACAATGTCATAACCCATCAGATAATTCCGGACTGCATCCGCAAATTCCGTTTGGTCAGCACTCGATAAGTTGTAATACTCTGCAAAATCCTGCTGCCGGTCGGTCAATCCATTCATCAGATTGATGGCAACCACCTGATAGACACCCTGATCCTGTCCCATGCCAAACAATTCATTCTTCATCAGAATCAATGGCAATGCCACCAATACGATTACCAGCGGAATCCAAACCGTCCGGATGCTTTCATCCCAGTGCAGCAGCCGCAGCAGTGTGCCATGTTTTCGCCGCAATACCACAGCAGCCGCTGCCAGCAGTGCCACCAGCACTATAGCCGTTCCCAGTACCGCTCGAAACAGGGTGAATTGATTCAGGACAAACAACAGCATGCTCCAGAAAATATAACAGAAAAAATAGAACACAGTTCCGCAGACAAACGGCTTTAAAAACGAGCTTTTCCGGTCATACAATCCGGCACAGCCTATGGCTGCTAAAAATCCAACCCCGCTGCAAATTGTAATTCCCATGGCTCTTATGTCCGCCCTTCTATCACGTTTTCAATGATGACACGGAACCGCTCTAAAATCACATCCCAGTCATAGTGTTCCAGAACATATTCATAGGCATTTTCCTGCATTTCCTGATATTCATCCGGATGCGAGAACAGATAATTCAACGCCCCCTCAAATTCAAAGAAGTTCCGGTAATACAGTCCGCCGTTGCTCTTTGTGCAGTGTCCCTTCAGAACATCGCACTGCCCGTTTACCAGCACCGGAACACCTAACGCCATCGCCTCCAGCACAGCAATCGACAAACTTTCATACTGGGACGGCAACACCAAGGAAATGGCATCGGAAAGTCCGCTGAACTTGTCCTCTTCGGAAACAAAACCCAATGGGATAATATCCGGATGCTTCGGAATGTTGCAGACTGCTTTTCCCATCAGCACCAGCTTCAAATCGCTTGGGTTACGTTCCTTGAACTCGATAAAATACCGGAACAGGGTCGGGCAGTCTTTGCCCTCATCAATCCGCCCGACATAAATCAGATACGGGTCATGAATCCGGTATTTCTGCCGGAATACAGAGGCTGGCGGATAATCTGGAATATCTACGCCTGTTCCCAGCACATCACACGGAATCCCAGCAGTTTTGAACTGCCGCCGCACGAGCATCCGTTCTTCTTCTGTCAGGAAAACATACGCCTGCGGCAACTGGAACAGCTTTTCAAACGTCTTAAAATGCAAGTATGGTTCTTCGTGAGCAGTCGGAATGAAAATCGCTTTCTCTGCCACTTCCGGTAATCCGGCAACCGTCAGATAATACAGATAGGTGACAAACAAAAAGGCATCGTATTCATCTTTATGCTCCCGAATAAAGGCAATGCATTCGGGGCAGTATGGTCCTTGCTTTTCAAACCAGATTTTTTCTACACCTCGACTGTAATTCCCCTGTTCACATTCTGCCAGATAAGCCGCATTATAGGCATCAAAATCCACTGCCCGTTCCTGTGCCACGGAAAACCGGCGTACTGTTACCCCGTTGATGGTTTCCACATCCCGCACATACCAGTCTTTCCATGTGGTATAATCCACGGCTTTGGTGGTCAGTACGTCCACTTCATAGTACTTCGCCAACCGTTCCGCCATCAGGCGGGTATAATATTCAGAACCCCCGTTGACCTCTAAGCCATATCGTTGATTGACAAATGCAATGCGTTTCACTGCATGTCCCCCTCCTCTATCAGTTTTTTGAAAAATGCCAGATACTTCTTCGTCACCACGTTCCAATCAAAGTTGGCAAGGACGAATTGTCTGCCATTCTGCCCGAGCTGTTCGGCTTCTGCCGGATGACGTTCCATCCACTGCACACAGCCTTCAAATTCAAAATAGCTGTTAAAATACAGACCGCCTTCCGCCTGCTGGGCAAAGTCTTTCGTGACCGCACAGGCAGAATGCACCAGAACGGGTCTGCCACACAGCCAGCTTTCCATAATGACCAGCGAGAAACTCTCGTTTTTCGAGGGCTGGCAGAGGAACAATGCTCCCTGCAAGGCATCATATTTATCCTGCTGAGAAACATAGCCCAAATCATGCACGCAGTCTTTCACAGAATCCGGAACGGCAATTGTTCCGCCCCCAATTAACACGAGTTGCAACGGGTCTTCTGGATTGCGTTTTTTGTACTCTGCAAAATATTGCAACAGCGTATGCACATTTTTTCCACTGTCTTTCCGTCCGGCATAAATCAAATAAGGGTTGGTAATCCCGTATTTTTCCCGAAATGCTGCCCCATCGCCGAAAAGGGATGTATCCATACCAATGCCCATGCAAATCTGTTCCACTTCGTCCAAATCATACAGGCGGTTTGCCAGCTGCATTTCCGGAACGGAATTGAAAATCATTCCCCGAATATTGATGTATGTTTGCCGGAACAGCCGCAAATGTGCATAGGCTTCTTCGTGGAAACACGGAATCATGACTGCCTTTTCCGGACAAGCCAACACACCGTGGAACGTCGTCCCGAACATATAGGGCATGAATACAAATAAATCATAATTATCGTTGTGCGTTTCAATATATTCATAGAGCTGCGGACTGTTCACCATCTCCTGTAAGAACAGCACCTCTTCCTTCGGGGTAATGTGTTTCCCCTGCATCAACTGGGCATTGATGCGGTCAAAGGTGGCAGTATCCCGTTTCCGAACCGGAAACCGACGGGTCGGGACATCGTACACCATGGCAACCCCGGCAGCATAATAGTTCTGATTCCAGTCCGCTGTAAAATCCTTGACGCAGGTCGTCAGGACTTCCACTTCCACGCCGGCTTTCTGAAGATGTCCGGCAACTTCCCGCAGTTCCATTTCTGCACCGCCGGGAATGCCTTCGCCGTACCAGGGAATGACAAATGCAATTTTATACATATCGGAATGCTCCTTTCGAGAAAAATCATAAACGAGAACTGCTTTTTTTGCAGATGCAAGCAGCATCTGCTGTTATTTCTGTCCGGCAACCACCCGAACAATTCCATTTCCATCCATCTGCTGGGTAATCTGGGAGAAGCCCTGCTGCTGCAGAATGGCTGCAACATCCTGCTCCTGCCCTTTTCCGATTTCATACACCAGCCAGCCCGATTTCCGCAGAGCAGAACCCCAGTTTGCAGAAATGCTGCGGTAAAAATTTAGCCCGTCTGCTCCGCCATAGAGAGCGGTTTCTGGCTCAAATGTGACTTCGGGCTGCAACTGCTGCATATCCATCTCAGTCAGATAGGGCGGATTACAGGTGATGACATCATATCCCGTATACAAATCCGGCAAGGTAGCATCTAATACATCGCCCTGCACAGGCTGTATCTGCGGTGCATACTGCTGCAAATTCTTCTGTAGATAGGAAAACGCTGCGGATTCTCGTTCGATGGCAGCCCCAGAAACTTCCGGCAACTGCATTGCAATCGCTGCCGAAATACAACCGCTGCCACTGCACAGGTCTAATAAACGGGTCTGCGGCTGTCCGCTCCGCAACGCACAGACCACATCCACTAAAGTTTCTGTATCTGCTCGGGGAATCAAAACGCCCTCCCCAATCTCGAACGACAAGCCGTAAAATTCCCAGCTGCCGAACAGATATTGCAAGGGGTAGTGGGCTGCTCGCCGCTGGCAGAGTGTTTCTGCCTGCATCACAATCGCTTCTGGTACGGGCAATTCTCCGTCCATGAGCAGTTGCGGCAATGGCTTCCCCAAGAGAAATTCTAACAGAAATCCAGCTTCTATCCCAGCATCTTCAATGCCCGCAGCCTGTAACCGCTGCCGGATGGTCTGGTATAAGGTTCGCCGTGTCATCGTTACCACTCGTCTTCCTCCAAATTGTCCGGAATGCATGGCTTTAATGCTGCAATTGCACATTCAATCTGGCTGGCATCGGGTTCTCTGGTGGTAATCCGCTGAATCTGCAAGCCCGGAAATGAGAGTGCCCTTGTAATCCAGCTGTCACTTCTTCCGGCAATGCGAATAAATTCATAGGAAATGCCAACCACCAACGGCAACAGCAAAATGCTCACCAAAACACGCTGCCAGACAACTGTCAACGGCACACAGCACATCACCAAAATGCTGACAATCAGCGTGATAAAAATAAAGCTCGTTCCGCAGCGTGGATGGAATCGGCAGTGTTTCTTGACATTCTCCACGGTTAGTGGGTCGCCTGCCTCAAAGCAGGCAATCGTCTTATGTTCCGCTCCGTGGTATTCATACGTCCGCCGGATGTCTTTCATACAGCCGGTAAATGCCATATAGCCCAAGAAAATGATAATTTTCAGCACGCCTTCCAGCAGTGACCGAACGAATCGGCTGTCGTCCGGAATCGCAGTGTGCGTGATGAGCAACCCAATCAAAAACTTTGGCAGGAAAATAAAGGCGAACACTGCAAACGCTACGCCAATCACCATCGAAATAGACATGATAATGCCAAATACTTTATCGCCCAGTTTGTCATTCAGCCAGCGTTCAAAGCGGTTCATTTCTTCCTGCGGTTCGTTCTCTTTTTCTTCCTCGGTCATCTGTTTCTCTGCAGATTTCATCAGGCAGCGGTAGCCATCCCGCATCGAAATCACAAAGTTAAAGCTGCCCCGTACAAACGGGCACTTCCGATACCACGGCATTTCTTTCCCGTTGTGTTCTTCCCACGTTTCTACATCAATCGTTCCATCCGGCAGCCGGCATGCCATTGCTCCCGTATGAACGCCTTTCATCATAACGCCTTCAATCAGAGCCTGTCCACCGATTTTCGAGCGGTGTTTTGCCTGCTCCGGCTTTGTTGTTTGTTTCATTCGCAATCCTTTCTCCAGTCAAAATCAAGGTCTGTCATTCTGTAAAATCACTTCGGGTGCTCCAAAGATTCAGCGTTTCCAGCAGCTGTTGTAACTGCATTTCCTGATTCGGCAGCCCCATTCCAAACGTTTTCGGGCTGCAAAAACAACGGAACAATTCCACTTTTCCTGTACTCTAAAACTGCATGGTGATCTTTCTTGTTTTCAGCAATGGAATCTGTCGGACAGATCGTTTCTGCAACGTCTGTAGAGCAAACGCCTGCTGTTTCAGCGGTGTTTTGCCTGCTCCGGCTTTGTTGCTTGTTTCATTCGCAATCCTTTCTCTCGTCAAAATCAAGGTCTGTCATTCTGTAAAATCACTTCGGGTACTCCAAAGATTCAGCGTTTCCAGCAGCTGCTGTAACTGCATCTCCTGATTTGGCAGCCCCATTCCAAACGTTTTCGGGCTGCAAAAACAGCGGAGCAATTCCACTTTTCCTGTACTCTAAAACTGCATGGTGATTTTTCTTGTTTTCAGCAATGGAATCTGCCGAACAGATAACTTCTGCAACGTCTGTAAAGCAAATGCCTGCTGTTTCAGCGGTGTTTTGCCTGCTCCGGCTTTGTTGCTTTCGCAATCCTGTCATTCTAAATCACTTCGAGTACTCCAAAGATTCAGCGTTTCCAGCAGCTGCTGTAACTGCATTTCCTGATTCGGCAGCCCCATTCCAAACGTTTTCGGGCTGCAAAAACAGCGGAGCGATTCCACTTTTCCCGTGCTCTGAAACTGCATGGTGATTTTTCTTGTTTTCAGCAATGGAATCTGCCGGACAGATAACTTCTGCAAGGTCTGCAAAGCAAATGCCTGCTGTTTCATTGGAATGGTCAACAGGCTAAATCGGGAAACCAACAGCCGTTCATGCGTTGTCACTGCCAAAAAACCATAGGTCTGTTCCAAAGATGAGAGATACCGCTCTGAAAAGCCCACATAAACCGGAAATTGATACTGTTCTTTCGGCTCTAGCAGGGCAGTCAATGCAGCATGCATCAAGTTCCTGTCCAGTTTTCTCATCCTTCGCCCCCATCTGCTTCCAGTGCCTCAACCAGAAAGCTGACTGGACGGAATCCATCATTACAGGACAGCAGAACCAACTTCGGATTTTTCATCCAGCCATCATAGAAGTTTTCGCCGCCATGTGCCAACGCCATCACAAACGGGGACAGCGTATTCCATGCACTTTCGCAAAAATCTGCTGGCTTCTCCCAGCCGTTTGTTACCCAAACTTGCCCAATTGAAACCGTGCAAGGCGTTTCCAATGGATTCTCATACTGCTCCATCAAATCCGGATATTCTGTTTTTCGCAAGGCGGTAATCCTGCATTTTTTCATATGCCTGCTCCTTACAACAAGTGGTCGGACATCGCTGGCAGTGTAATAATAACCGTTGTTCCCTTGCCCAGTTCACTTTGAATGTCCAGTTTTCCGTGATGCATGGTAATGATTTCATTTGCCACAGCAAGCCCGATGCCAGACCCTCTTCGGGTATGATTCGCCTTGAAAAATTTCGTCTTGACTTTCGGCAGGTCGGCAGCACTGATGCCCACGCCATTATCTGAAATCCGTACCTGAATTTGTTCTGCAACCGCTTCCGCACTGACTGTGACCAGTCCGCCAGGGTTGGAATATTTCAGGGCATTGTCAATCACATTGATAAACACCTGTCGAATGCGGTTTTTATCCCCGTAGACAAACGGCAGCATCTCCGGTTCTTGGTAAATCATCCGAATATGTTCCCGCTTTGCCTTCTCCATGTAAATCAAAACGGCATCGCCCAATTCTGCCAAAATATCCATGGGTTCGGGCTGTACCGTCAACCGTCCGCTCTGCATTCGAGAGAAGTCCAGCAACTCTTCCACCATTCGGGAAAGTCGTTCTGTTTCGTTGACAATCACGTGCATCCCCTTTTGCATCGTTTCCGCATCAATGTCCAGACAGAGCGTTTCTGCCCAGCCTTGAATTGCCGTCAATGGTGTCCGCAATTCATGGGAAACAGAGGAAATAAACTCGTTTTTCATCGCCTCGGTTTCAGAAAGAGCAGATGCCATATCATTGACCGCCTTGCACAAATCCCCGATTTCATCTTGCGGAATCGGCGTGATTCGCTGGGAGAAGTCCCCCTGTGCAAATTTTTTCGTAACCGCATTGATGCGGTTGATGGGTCGAACAATCGACCGCAGGAAAAAAGAACCTGTAATGGTCAGCAGCAGCAAAACCCCAATGCAAACGATGGTAATCATCGTTGTATAATCTCGCAAAGTCGCATCAATCTGCGACATGGACGAAACCACCCGAATCGCATTGTATTCCGGCTGCATGGCGGAGATATTCACACTCACCGCCATGACGCGTTCCCCGTTCTGCCTGCCAGTCCATGTTCCTGTTTCGGATTCCATTGCCGTTTCATAGTCCGGCATCGCCGTCCCTGTATCAGGAGCAAAGCCAGAGGTTGTCAGCGTCACTCTGCCCTTGGAATTGATTGCCATCAGTTCCATGCGTTCCTTGTCGGAAAAGTTTTCAAACGTACTTCGCAGGTCTGCCGAAAAATTCGAGCCGGTATCCTGCGAATAGCGAGTCAGTACCGTTGTCACAGAAGAAATCTTCGTGGTAAGATACTGCTCTGCGGAATTGTAATAATAGTGCTGTAAGGTATAAATCACCGACAGTTCCACAATCAACAGCACCAAAAATACAACGCCTAAATTGCTAATGAGCCAGCGAACCGTAATGGTATTTTTTCGGGAACTGCGGCGTTTTTTCTGTGTTGCATCAGCGGTCATCTGGGTCATTCCACTTATATCCATAGCCCCAAATCGTTGTGATATACTTTGGATTCGAGGGCTGGTCTTCAATCTTCATGCGAATGCGGCGGATGTTGACATCCACAATTTTATCATCGCCGTCATACTGTTCGCCCCAGATGTGCTGTAAGATGCTGGAGCGGTCGAGGGCGGTATTTTTGTTCTTCAGAAAATATTCCAACACCTGATATTCAATCTGGGTCAGTTCAATGGGCTTTTCCTGTTTGTGCAACGTCCGGTTGACCAGATTCAGCACAAATGGTCCGCTTTTTAAGACGGATTTCTGTTTATCGCTCATGGAACTCATGCAGACACGCCGATAAATCGCATCGACTCGTGCTGTCAGTTCCGATGGAGAAAACGGCTTTGTGATGTAGTCATCTGCTCCAATCATTAAGCCGTTGACTTTGTCCATTTCCTGCGTCTTGGCGGACAGCATGATAATTCCAATGGTGGAGCTTCGCTTCCGCAGCTCCTTGCATACCTGAAAACCGTCAATGCCGGGCATCATAATGTCCAGCAAGACAATATCAAAATTTCCGTTGGCAGCATCAAACACCCGCAGGGCTTCTTCCCCGCAATTGACATCATACACTTCATAGCCAACTCGTTTCAGATTGATGACAACAAATTCTCGGATGACATCTTCATCCTCACAAACTAAAATGCGTTTCATAAAACGGTTGTTTCCCCTTTCTGCTTTTGATGATTGGCTGTCCGTCCGCAATGTTACGATAAAAAGACAAAATACCCCAGCAGGTCGCCAACGGTTCTTGCCCGTTCATCGGTGCTGTCCTCCGGTACTTTGATAAAATAATACACATTTCCTCTCGAATACAGCAGCTGATAGCCCTCTTCCAGTCGGCTGTCCCGATTTGCCGTATCCGTTGCCACGGAAATCCGCATCAGTTCCGGCATCTCCGCTGCACGGTCACCCATGTAGTGATAGAATACCAGATCCCCCGTCAGATTGTCGTTCTGCACGGTGACTTCTGTCTGCCAGTTCGGCGGCAGTAAAAATGCATAGCCGTCCCCCAGACTATAATAGCCCCGTTCTTCTTCCTGTAATGTGCCGTCTTTGGTCACGGTCATCCAGCGAGTCATCCGAATCAAATCGGAATCGGTATCCTGATAGCCAGGGAATAATCCCTGCACAGGAATTTCCGGAATGTCGTCCTGGTCAATATCCATCGTCAACCAGCCTGTCGGGCGAATCGTGCTCACCGCATCGCTGCCAGTTGGCACAAGATATGACAATTTTTTCCCGTCAAACTGTAAGACTTCTGTTTGCATCGTGGTTGCTCCAACAATGCCATCGAGATAAATCGCTGTCTGTTTGCCCTGCGTGTTGCCACAGAGTACTTGACTATATTCAGTTGTTTTCCCCTGTAAGGTCAGGCTGTAACGGGTATAGTGGTCTTGTTCATCTGGCACATAAACCGCTGCTTCCGCAGCGTGTTCCCCCTCTGCTGCCTTTAAAATCAGCAATTCTGACTGGTCGTCACCGTCTAAATCCGCAACGTCAAAGCTCGAATACGAAACGGTGAAACTCTTCGCCAGCGTTCCGCCCTCATAATTATAAACGACTAGTGCTTTGTCAGATTGGTCAACCTGCGAATAGCCGATAATGAGCCGCTGCCGTCCGCCGATGTCGGCAGTAAAACCACGATCCACTTCTGCTCCCTCTGCCGGCAAATCACAAACGGACATCCATGTGCCGTCTGCTTGGTCTAACAGATTCAGCCGCAGAGCGTTTTCCGTTGAGAGGGAACTTTCTTTGCGATAGAAGACTGCCGCTTCATCCTGTCCATCTCCATCTAAATCGGAAATCATTACCGCAGAAAGATGGTCGCCGCTGCGGGGATACTGGAGGGTGATACGGTTTCCAACCGCATTTTCCAACGCCTGATAAATCTGCTCCTGTTCCCCACGCAGATGGGGCGGTGTCAGCAGAGCGTCCACCGTTGCCCCGAATGTACAACCGGATAACAGGAGCAGCAAGCACCCCGTCAGCAACAGACGAATTAATCCTTTCGGTCGCATAACGGAATGTAAGGCTTTACTTTTGTAATTGGCTTATAAGCCGGACGGATAATCCGCTTTCCGGTCAGCAGTTCTTCCATACGATGTGCTGCCCAGCCAACCATTCTTGCACTGGCAAACAGCGGCGTAAAGAGTTCATCCGGAATGCCCAGCATCCGATAAACCAGACCAGAATACATATCCACATTGGCACACATTGCCTTATCGACCCCACGCACTTCTTTCATCAGAATCGGTGTCAGTTCTTCGACTAAGGACAGCAGCTGGAATTCTGCTTCGATTTCCTTGCCCTTTGCCATTTCAAAGGCTTTCCGCTTCAGAATGACAGCTCGTGGGTCAGACAGCGTATAGACGGCATGTCCCATACCATAAATCAAACCAGAGCCATCGCCAGCTTCTTTCTTCAGAATCTTGGTGATGAAATCGGCAACTTCGCCCCGATTGCCCCAGTTCTTGACGTTTTCCTTGATGCAGTCCAACATCTGAACGACCTTGATATTTGCACCGCCGTGACGAGAACCCTTCAGAGAATTGATCGCAGTGGTATAAGCCGCATACGGGTCTGTACCAGAAGAAGTTGCAACTCGGCAAGCAAAGGTGGAGTTATTCCCGCCGCCATGTTCTGCATGAATGGAAAGCATAATATCCAGCAGCTGTGCTTCTTCCTTGGTATAGTTCCGATCGTTCCGAATCAGGGAAAGAATGGATTCTGCTGTGCCCTCTTCCGGACGAATCTGGTGAATAATCATGCTGGCATTGTCGAATTTATGCCGCTTTGCCTGATAAGCACCGTCCATCAGAATCGGCATTTTTGCAATCAAACCGAGAGCAATCCGCATTTCGCCCTCTAAAGACGGATGTTCTGGGTCATCGTCATAGGAATACAGGGACAAGATGCTTCTTGCCAGCTTATTCATGATATTTTTAGAAGGTGCTTGCATAATGCTGTCTACGAGAAATCCCGGCGGCAGTTCTCTCCGCATTGCCAGCGATTTCCGCATCACATCCAGTTCGTCTGCGGTCGGCAATTCGCCCATCAGCAGCAAGTAAACAATTTCTTCAAATAAGAAGCGGTCTTCCCGTTCTGCATTTTCCACCAAATCTTTGATGCTGTATCCACGATAAATCAGTTCGCCCGGAACTGGTCTGCGTTCGCCCTCATCAATGACATAGCCGTGTACGCTACAGATGCGAGTAATGCCGGCAACGACACCAGAACCATCGCTGTGCCGCAAACCACGGTTTACATTATATTTTTCGTAGAGTGCCGGAGCAATCTGAGAATGTTTTCTTAAATTGTCGCATAGTCTTGTAATATCAGACTGTGGGATATCGGTTTCTTCGGTCAGGTAGTTTTCCTGCATCGTCATATTAAGAAGGCCTCCTTTAAATTCAGGGTCATTTCATACCCAGTTTTGCGATTGGTTTGTTGGTGCCGTATGCAGAAATTTCGTTCCTGTGGGACAGAACAAACGGCACGCAAGGGTCTTTTTTGCATGGCAGCAATGGAAAACACCGCAATTTTAAGGGGTTTCCCCTGCCTGTATCTTATAATTATACACGAAATTGCAAAGTATGTCAACCGGCGGAAAAAAAGCTTTTCCCCGTTTCCACAAATCTATTTTTTGTATTTTCCACAAATTCATTTTGAAAAATAGGAGGATTTTCCGATGGCTTATACCGAACAGGACAGACGCAACCACATCCGAGAACTGCAACAGTATCTTTACAGCCTGTCATTTTTAGATGAAACACTGCCACGTGTGATTCCAGACGGCATATATGGGCGGCAAACTGCCCTTGCTGTTCGGGCGTTTCAACAGAAAAATGGGTTGCGACCGAATGGGGAAACGAACCGTGCAACGTGGGATGCCATTGTCAACGCCTATCGCCAGCAGATTCAACGGGAGGCAACACCGCTGCATCTTTATACACCAGAGCGGGAATTGTTGGGGGCTGGAGAAACAGGGCTGCTGGTGTTGGTGCTGCAAAGTATCTTGAAAACGCTGGGGGTTCGCTATACAAATATTCAGAATTTGCAGATTACAGGCATTTATGATGCTCCAACACAGAAAGCGGTTCAGAATTTTCAGAGTTTGACTGCACGAAAACCAACGGGAATGGTTGACCGGGCAACTTGGAACTTACTGGTTGCCGCTGCAGAGTGTTCGAGTTTATAAGAAGAGAGTGGCTGCAAGATATGAGCCGCAGGCAACCGAAAAGTTTTTCGGTGCAGCAGTTTTTCAAAAATGCTGCCGAGGTGTGGGC
>OGQR01000639.1_pt1 | contig 28899 bp, 21 predicted proteins | sample 1553271 | NCBI WGS metagenome assembly OGQR01 (sample SAMEA2579970, study PRJEB22360) | human gut metagenome | biome: human gut; feature: human-associated habitat; material: faeces | place: Denmark | collected 2008/2010 | reverse complement strand
TGATGCCTTACGGCGTGGGGGTTCGAGTCCCTTTATCCGCACAAAGGAGCCTTTTTCGAGGCTCCTTTTTTCGTGGGAATCCGGATGCAAAACAGCGCGAAATGATTGTATATCAATAAATTGATTGCAACAATCAGCATCCCGGCCTCCGCCACCGAAAAGTATTTCGCCGAAAACCTTCGGGTGGCAATTTGGTGGCAAAGGGGTCAAATCGGGAACCAGGCGAGCAAACTGCCACCTTTTTTGCTTATAATGCATTGAACTTCTGCATTTTGCATCGCAATAGATTTTTCTTGTCAGCGTTTTGTTAACCTCTAAATTTTACAAAACCATGAGACAAGAGAGTTTCAGGATTCTCTTCCTGATGCGAAAGGGAAGAACGAAAAAAGACGGATTCGCAACCATTTATGCCCGAATTACAACGGGCAGTTTCCGTCAGGAGATCTATTTCAACTGCGAGGGACGACCCGAGTTGTGGAACCAGCGAAAAGAACGGATGATGGGGACCAGCCGCCTATCCGTGAAGATCAACGAGATGCTTGACGAATTCCGTGTACAGATTCTCGACATCCGCAGCAAGCTGCTTGCCGAAGGTTTCGAAACCAATGCCCTGCAAATCAAACAGCGTTACTTCAACCCGCTCAAAAACACCATGATGTTGATCGCGGGGTTGGGTGACTACGTCCAACGGCGGCAGGCGGAGGTCGGCGTGCGCATCACCCAGCGGACAGCCGACAAGTACGAACGGCTGCTACGCTATCTGAAACAGTACCTCGCCCAGCGCGGCCCGGAGGAGGATATTCCCGTCGAGCGGATGAACTACGAAATTCTCGACGGATTCAGTCTCTTCCTGCAAACGGCACACCGCTGCCGCCACAACGGAGCCGTGGCCGTCATGGATTGTCTGCGCAACTTCGTACTCTACTGCCTGCGCAACGAATGGATTGCCAAGAATCCCTTCCGCTACTACAAACTCAAGGAGGATCAGGCGCAGGCCAAAGAGCACCTCACGGCCCGCGAACTGGAAATCCTGACCCGCAAGCAACTCGACCATCGGCTGGCCCGTATCCGTGACGTTTTTGTCTTCTGCTGCCTTACGGGACTGGCCTTCGCCGATGCCGACCACCTGCGGCGCGAACACATCTCGCGCGACGACGAAGGACGCTGGTGGATCCACAAGCCGCGCGAAAAGACCGCCGTGATGAGCCGCATTCCGCTGCTTCCGATGGCATTTGAGATCCTCCGCCGCTACGAGCACGACGCAGTCTGCCTGGCCCGCGGACGGGTGCTGCCCCTGCCGAGCAACCAGAAGATGAATGCCTTTATGAAGGAGATCGCCATCGTCTGCGGTATCGACAAGGTGCTGACCACGCATTGCGCCCGCCATACGTTCGCCTGCATGGCGGTCGAATACGGAATGCCGATTGACGTCCTGGCCAAAATTCTTGGGCACTCTAACACCAACATGACCCGCCATTACGCCAAATTTTCCGAGACGGTGATCGGCCGTGAAATGGAGGCTTTCGGCGAAAAACTGGCTTCGGCTGCTGCGGAGGAAGATTCCGGGTTGTAATAAAAGCAAGTTTATGTTTCGAGACACCCGAAACCTCCCGAATCCATCCCGCTGGTCTATGATACATTACACAGATGAAAAGTCCGAAGAATCCAAACCGCCCGCGAGGCGGCCGCCCGCCCAAACCCGAAACGGAACGACTCAAACGAAGGCTGGTCGTCTGCCTGACCGAGACTGATTACGACGCCCTGTGCCGCAAGGCACGGGTCGCCGGTCTCGTGTGTGCCGAATACTCCCGGCGCGCCCTTGCCCGGAGCATCGTCCGCGCCCGGATGACTCCCGAGATGCTCACCCTGCTGCGGCAGCTCACCGGCATGGCGAACAACCTCAACCAACTCGCCCGCATGGCGCATGTAGCAGGGTACGGACGCGATGCCGCCACTTTGGCGGCGTTGGTCGACCGAATTGATGCGCTGCTCACCCGAATCGACAAACTGTCATGATTGCAAAACTCTCGAAAGGCGGCTCCTTCAGCGGAGCCGTTCAATACATTTTCGGTCCCGGGAAGGGCGCCGATTGCCTGGCCGGGATGGGCGTTCTGTTCAAGGACACGCCCTCCATCATCCGCGGGTTCGAACGGCAGGCTGCGCAAAATCCCAAGGTCTCGAAACCCGTGGGACACGTCGTACTCTCCTTTTCGCCCCGGGATGCCGCCCGGTTGGACAACCGGCTGCTGCTCTCCATTGCAGTGGAGTATCTGGACCGGATGGGGATCAAGGATACACAACTTATCATCGTCCGCCACCGCGACCGGGAACATCCCCATCTGCATATTCTCTTCAACCGCGTGGGCAACGACGGACGGACAATCTCCGACCGCAACGACCGCTACCGTTCGGAGCGGCTCTGCAAGCAACTGACCGCCCGTTACGGACTCTACTTTGCATCGGGCAAGGAGCAGGTCAAGGAGTACCGGCTGCGCGAACCGGACAAAACGAAGTACGAAATCTACCATGCCTTATGCGATGCCGTCCCCCGCTGCCGCAACTGGGAGGAGCTAATGACGGCCTTGCGCCGCGAAGGTATCACTACGGAGTTCCGAATGCGCGGAGGCACTTCCGACGTGCAGGGAGTCGTGTTTGCCAAAAACGGCTACCCGTTCAACGGTTCGAAGATCGACCGGCAGTTCAGCTATTCGAAAGTCGACACCGCACTGGAACGGAACAACCGACAGGCGCTTGCTCCCGAACGCCAATCGGCTCTGACCCTGACACCCTCGTTCAGCTACCTGCTGGACGATTTGCTGCGTCCGAGATTCGATCCCGACGAGGCGGAACAAACCCAGCAGGAACAACAGCGCAGACGTCGCGGGCGACGGCATTAAGAGCTACGTTATAAATCATCAATACCAAGAAACAATTAAATCAAAGCGGGATCTTGTCCAATTCATCTGAATTAAATTTTTTTAACTAAATTCGTGTTTATATATGCATATAAGTCATGGAGATAATCAACAATATAGACAAGACCCTGAATGACGATTTTATCGAAGAGATTAAATCGGGAAGCAAGATTGCCATTGCAGCATCTTGTTTTTCAATTTATGCCTTTCAGGAGTTGAAAAAACAATTGAAAGACATCGAAGAATTACGCTTCATCTTTACGTCTCCGACTTTTATTACTGAAAAAGCCAACAAGCAAAAACGGGAGTTTTACATTCCCAGATTAAACCGAGAGCGCAATCTATATGGTTCTGAATTCGAAATAAAGCTTCGTAACGAGTTATCTCAAAAAGCCATCGCCAAAGAGTGTGCGGAGTGGATCCGGCGAAAGGCTTGCTTCAAATCCAATCGGACGAATGAGAACATGATGGGATTTGCCAATATAGATAACAAAAGTTATATGCCCATTGCCGGATTCACCACAGTCGAATTGGGGTGTGAACGAGGCAATAATGCATATACAATGGTCAACAAATTGGATTTCCCCATGTCTCAACAATTTTTGGCCCTGTTCGATCAACTTTGGAACGACACCTCCCGAGTGCAGATTGTCACAGACGAAATTCTGGACAACATAACCAATGCCTACAAGGAGAACGCTCCCGATTTTCTCTATTTTGTCACATTGTACAATATTTTCAACGAATTTCTGGAAGATATATCCGAAGATGTCCTGCCCAATGAGGCCACCGGTTTCAAGAACAGCATCATCTGGAACAAACTGTATAATTTCCAGAAAGATGCATGTCTGGCCATCATAAACAAGCTGGAAAAATACAACGGCTGTATCTTGGCCGACAGCGTTGGTCTGGGCAAAACATTCACGGCCCTTTCAGTCATAAAATATTATGAAACCCGGAACAAATCAGTTCTGGTCCTTTGCCCCAAGAAACTATACGACAACTGGGCAACCTACCGCAGCAACTATAAGAACAATCCCATAGCCAAGGATCGGCTGCGATATGACATACTTTTTCATTCCGATCTGTCCCGCGAAAGCGGAAAGTCCAATGGAATAGACCTGACACATATCAACTGGTCAAATTATGATCTTGTCGTCATAGACGAATCGCATAATTTCCGCAATGGAGGAAAAGTTTCCACGGATGAGAACGATGAGAACCCAAGAGAAAACCGTTACCTGCAACTCCTCAACAAAGTAATCCGACAAGGCGTCCGGACCAAGGTCCTCATGCTGTCCGCAACTCCCGTAAACAACCGGTTCAACGATCTCAAGAATCAGATCGCTCTGGCTTATGAAGGAGATGCAGCCAATATCAACTCTCTGCTGAATACCCAGAACGGAATAGACGATATTTTCCGACAGGCTCAAGCTGCATACAACAGTTGGGGTCGTCTGCCACAGGCCGAACGCACAACCAAAGCGTTGCTCGACAAGTTGAGTTTTGACTTCTTCGAGGTCCTCGACTCCGTTACGATTGCCCGCAGCCGCAAACACATCGAGCAATATTACGATACGACCGATATCGGCCAATTCCCGAAGCGGCTTGCTCCGATATCCCGTCGGCCTCACCTGACTGATCTGGATCGGGCAATCAATTATAACGAGATATTCGGACTTCTTCAGCAACTGAATCTGGCCATCTATACGCCTTCGCTATTCATCTTGCCCAGTTCGCGAGCCAAATATACCAAAAGCGACTCGCAGGAGGGCTATGCGAACCTCACCATGGCCGGACGGGAGAGCGGTCTGCGTCAGTTGATGAGCAGCAATCTGTTGAAACGGCTTGAAAGTTCAGTCAATTCTTTCCGACTGACCCTCACCCGTATCCAGAGCTTCATCAACGCCACTATCCGGAAAATCGACAGCCACGATACGGAAACGACCGCCATCGACGATTTCGATTTCACCTCCGGACTGGATATCGACGATCAGGACAGCCTTTTCATTGGAGGCCGTAAGTCGCAAATCGCGTTGAAGGACATGGACTACGTCAGTTGGAAGCGATACCTCTCCGAGGATCTCGAAACGCTCGACCTGCTGCTGTTCATGCTGGCCGACATAACCCCGGAACACGATTGCAAGTTGCAGCAGCTCATAGCCGACTTACGCCACAAATTCGAACACCCGATCAATGACGGGAACATGAAGGTTCTTGTCTTTACGGCGTTTTCCGATACGGCCGAGTATCTGTACAACAATCTGGCGGAACGCATTCACGAAAAGACAGGTCTCCACACAGCGCTTGTTACCGGCGATGTGGAGGCCCGAAGCACTCTGCGCCTGCGCCAGAAACTCGATTTCAACACCGTGCTGACCCTCTTCTCGCCGATATCGAAGGAAAAAGAGGTGCTTTTCCCGGATATCCACGAACAGATTGATGTGCTCATCGCCACGGATTGCATCTCCGAAGGACAGAATCTGCAGGATTGCGACTATCTGATTAATTACGACATCCACTGGAATCCCGTGCGGATCATCCAACGCTTCGGACGAATCGACCGCATCGGGTCGCGCAACGCCGTTATCCAGCTGGTCAACTACTGGCCGGATATGACGCTCGACGAATATATCGACCTCAAGGGACGTGTCGAAGCCCGCATGAAGGTGTCGGTTCTGACCTCAACGGGAGACGACAACCCGATTTCACCCGAGGAGAAGGGCGACCTGGAATACCGACGCGAACAGCTCAAACGACTGCAATCGGAGGTGGTCGACATCGAGGAGATGTCGTCGGGTATCTCCATCATGGACCTGGGGCTGAATGAATTCCGGCTTGACCTGCTGGATTACATGAAGACGAATCCCGATATCGAACATACCCCCTTCGGATTGCATGCTGTCGTCAACCATACGGACAACTGCCCGCCGGGGGTCATCTATGTTCTGAAAAACCGCAACAACTCGGTCAATATCGACCGCCAGAACCGCCTTCATCCGTTCTATCTGGTCTATATTTCGGAAACGGGCTCCGTCGTCATCAACCACCTCGCCCCCAAAGAGCTGCTCGACCGGCTTCGCCGCCTGTGCAAGGGCCACAGCGAACCCGATGCGACGCTCTGCCGGGAATTCAACCACCTCACCCGCGACGGCCGCGAGATGCGCCACTACTCGGAACTGCTCAACCAGGCCATCGCCTCCATCGTGGAGGTCAAGGCCGAGAGCGATCTGGACAGCTTCCTGAGCGGGGCCCCGGGGCGCCTGTTCGCCGACGAGATCAAGGGTCTCGATGATTTCGAACTGATCTGTTTCATCGTTATCCAGTAACCCATGTACGGACTTCCTTCCTCCACCGAGATGCGCCGGTCGCTTCCCAAGAAGACGATCTACTCGCGTTTTGAATTGCGGGCGGCGCAGCGCGACCGGTTCGATGCCGACATCAGCCGCATCGACATCGTTGCCGAGGTCTCACCGGCCACGGTTCCGGCCCTTGCAGAGGGTGAACGGGTGAAAAAATTTTATCTGCTTGACGTCCAGCTCAAACACCGCGAATGTCAGGCGAAGAATCTGGAACTGTTGGTCCGATTAATCCCACAAAATCTTATCTTTGCATTATCGTTCGACGGAGAGGTCCGGCTGGCGCTCTTTTGTTCGCGGATGATATTCTCGGCCTGGCAACCCGCCGGGAGTGTCCGCATACCGCTCCGGGGATTGAATCTCGATGCCGTATGGGATGAGATTGTCGCCTCGATCGGAGCCGTTACCCCCACCGAGGGGCGCAGCGTTGCCGAACAGATTGTGCAGGACGACCGCCGCGCGAAACTGCTTCACCAGATCGAGGTGCTGGAACGCAAGGCCCGTTCGGAGCGGCAGCCGCGGCGGAAAACGGAGTTGTTCGAAGAGTTGAAAAAACTGAAAAATAAATGAGCGATATTATATCACAGATTAAAGATTGGATGCCAATAGTCAAGGAGTGGCATCTGATGCAACACATCACAGCATTAAAAAATTATTATATTCATCCTCGAAGATTCTGGAATGAATATTCGGGACTTACCTCGAAAGACAAAATAATTCAATTTCTGTTATATCTTGGCATTTATACTATTTTATCATTAAGCCTATTAGAAATACCACAAGAAAACGCTGTTAAACTTATTACGGTTCAAGCTTCGGGTCTGCTTACTATTGTAGCAGTATTATATTTGGGATATCTCATTTCACACGACGAGCATCATATACCATTTACACATTTCTTTGTTTTTAGTTGTTATGTTATTTTTTTGATGTCTCCTTTATGGTTGATATTGTATGTATCATACTCTGAAACAGGGGATTATGCTGTTTTGTTTGCAATGTCTATAGTGTACGCATTAATTGATTTTTATTTATGGTTTGCAGCCCCTATTATATTTATACGAAGCTGGAAGACTTGTATATTGACCATAATATCGATATTTGCAGCTTTAAATATTGCGGAAGTTGCTGTATACGCATTACAAGGTAATAATGGGGCTTCATATCCTAACTATATAAGAGAAGAACGGGCAAAACTGGGAAGGTCCATTCATAATCCATATGTCATACCATACTGTGTTGTGAGCAATAAAGATTGCACCGATTCTTTCTATCTGTTTGCGAATCCTACGGATTCTCTTGCAACAAGAATAGATTCAAAACAATATTTTGACAATTTAAAGATTGAAATAGATACTCTTTCTCAAATAATAGATCGGTGCAAGTATAAAAGGAATCAATTATTTTTTTCACAACTCCTTTATATTCGTAAAGGGATTTTATATTGTCATAGTAAAGGTTATTATTCTAATAAAATACTCAAAGAAATAGTTTTAGCAACTATAGATGATAAAAAGGAATTCGACCGATACACATACAGAGAATTTAACGAAGAATTGTCTAAACTTAATGACGCTGCCCTAAAAATGGATTTGGATGATGCTAGAGCATATGATATTGCATTATTACCTTTACAAATTCCAATATTAATAAGGCCTGGCTTAATCCTCGCAAATAGAAACAATTAAGTGTTTAAACTTATGGAGAAATTAAATCTAACAACGCCAGATATAGCCACAGAGAATATCGAAAAGTTAGGACTATTATTTCCAAATTGCCTAACTGAAAAAAGCATTGATGGAAAAATTTTCAAAGCAATAGATTTTGATATACTACGACAAGAAGTAGCTCATTTTGTGGTCGAAGGCCCCGAACAGCGTTACCAGTTCACCTGGCCCGACAAGCGCGCGGCCATCCGGCTGGCCAATACCCCGACCTCGAAAACCTTGCGCCCGTGCCGTGCCGAAAGCGTCGACTTCGATACCACCCAAAACCTCTACATCGAAGGCGACAACCTCGACGTGCTGAAACTCCTGCGCGAGAACTACCTCGGCAAGGTGAAGATGATCTACATCGATCCGCCCTACAACACGGGCAACGATTTCGTCTATAACGACGACTTTGCTCAGGGCAAAACGGATTTTGAGCAGCGCAGCGGGCTGTTCGATGAGGAGGGCAACCAAACCATCGACCCGATGCAGCGCAATACCGAAGCCAACGGGCGTTTCCATACCGATTGGCTCAATATGATCTATCCCCGCTTGAAAGTGGCCCGCGACCTGTTGTCGGACGACGGGGTGATTTTTATCTCGATCGACGACAACGAGATAGAAAACCTTAAAAAAGTTGGTAATGAAATATTCGGAGAATCCAACTTCGTTGGACAGTGGAATTGGTTTAAAAGTGCAACTCCTCCGAATTTATCATATAAAATAAAGAAAAACATCGAATATATTATAGCTTATGAAAAACATAAAGATAATATTCGATATTCAGGACTGCAGAAAGTTAGCTCAAGTAGTGACCCTTTTACTAAACCTCAAAATTCGTTGAAGGTCCTCACTTTTCCAGCAGGATCTATCCAAACGAACTTAAAAGATGGTGTATACTCTAAAGGAATATATGGAACAGATAAGTTCCCGAATGAGTTGCTAAATGATTTGATTGTCGAAAATGGAATAAACTCAAATGCTGTATCTTTTCGTAATAAATTTATTTGGGTTCAATCTACTTTAGATGAAAATTTAAAACAAAAACTAAAAGTATATTTAAGTAAATCATTAGTATTATCATACAAACGAGCTGAATACAATCCAGAATGTCCGCCTAATCTTATTGATCAAAATGTACAAGTGTCAACGACAGAGCAGGCTGGTTCTGATTTAGATTCTTTATTTGACAAAATTTCAGTTTTTGATTATCCCAAACCTGTATCATTACTGACCTACTTATTAAGATTTAAGAATGATCCATCTTCGATTGTTCTTGATTTCTTTTCCGGGTCGGCCACAACGGCCCATGCCGTGATGCAGCTCAATGCCGAGGATGGGGGAAACCGCAAGTTTATTATGGTCCAGCTGCCCGAAAAGACCGACCCCAATAGCGAAGCTTACAAAGCCGGATACCCGAACATCTGCGAAATCGGCAAGGAACGCATTCGCCGGGCCGGAAAGAAGATCAAGGAGGAAAACAAGGACAAGGAGGCAATCGACCGTCTCGACACCGGATTCCGCGTGTTGAAACTCGACTCCTCGAACATGGCCGATGTCTATTACACCCCGGCCCAGACGCCCATCGAACAGACCCTGGGGTTCGAGGCCTTCGAGGACAACATCAAGCCGGACCGTACGGCGGAAGATTTGTTGTTCCAGGTGATGCCGGAGTGCAATCTGCCCTTGTCGAGCCGCATCGAGGAGCGCGAGATTTACGGCAAGAAGGTCTATGCGGTCGACGACAACTACCTGGTCGCCTGCTTTGACCGCGACATCGACGAACAGGTGATCACGGAGATTGCCCGCATGCAGCCCTATTATTTTGTGATGCGCGATGCCTCGGCCGCCACGGACAACGTGCTGGACAACTTCGACCAGATTTTCAACGCCTACAGCAAGGAGACCATCCGTCGGATTTTGTAGAGATATGAATATTTCTTCGAGATTCATATTTTTTTATTAAGTTTGTTGCAATAACCTTTGAGTTTTTGGCATATGATACAAACAATTAAAATAGAGAATTTTAAATCAATAGTCGATTTAAAATTAGATATCGGCAAGTTTAATGTCATAATTGGCACAAATGGATGCGGAAAAACTAATATTCTTGAGGCCATTACATTAGCAAGTGCTGCTGCACAGGATAAACTGGATACTGAATATCTATTGAATAGAGATATTCGTATCACTTCGCCGCAGTTCATGACGAATGCTTTTGAGGATATTGATTATAGTGAAGATAGTGTTTCTAACAAAGTAATTAAACTTTCAGTACAAGCTAAATCTAAAATATCATCCATTTCTTACATAACATATGCCCCCCAACTCAAAAAATGGATTGATCTAGCAAATGGAACTGATAAATATCGCATAAAAAATATTTTAGAAAACTTAAATAAAAACTCAAATAAAAACTCAAATATAAACCTCGATAATCTACTTGACCTCGATTTTGATCATATCGAGGAAACTGAGCCCAATTTGTATCATGAAATAAAAGAGCTTATAATCGACAAACCGGAATTGTCGTCATTTCTTACATATAGACCGTCGGAGACTTTTCTTCGCAAAACGTTCGATACTTCTATTACTCCTATTGGACTCAAAGGAGAAGGTTTACTGCGTTATCTTAAAGAGCTTGATAAAACAAACGACCAAAACAAGATTTTATTCAAGGAAATAAATAATGGTCTACATTTGTTAGATTGGTTTGACAATTTTTCTATTCCAGAAGATACTTTATCTACAGAATATACTTTATCTATCGGAGATAAGTATTTAAAGGAATCACTACATAATTTTGACCAACAAAGTACTAACGAGGGTTTCTTATTCTTGCTGTTTTACTTAACCTTATTTAACAGTCCTGATACTCCGAAGTTCTTTGCTATTGACAATATTGAAACATCATTTAATCCTAAGTTATGCACCAGAATCACTAAGTGTCTTGTGGATACAACATTAGAAAAAGGGAAGCAAGTAATAATCACGACTCATAGCCCTTATGTCCTTGATGGATTGGATTTATCAAACGATGATATTCGACTATTTGTGGCTCGAAGAGATATCGACGGGCATACCAGAATCGAACGAATAAGTTATAGAGAAGATCGCACTATGCCATTATCCGAATTGTGGATGAGCGGTTTGATTGGAGGATTACCTGATAATTTTTAAAGCTATGAGCCATAAGATCGGTATTGTCTGCGAAGGTATTTCTGATTATAAGATTCTAAAACATATTGTAGAAAGATATTTAAGGGATTGTGACGTATATACTATCCCTTTAAAGCCCAAAATCACACCACAGGGTAAACAAGAAGGGTTTGGTACATGGCAAGGTGTCTTGAATTATATTAAAGGTGATGATGGATTGATATTGGAAGCAATAAAGGAGGGATGCCTTTTCGTAATCATTCAAATTGATACTGATGTCTGTGAAGAATATGGTGTGACAAAAGATACTGCAGACATTTCAGAATTCTATGATAATGTAAAGAACAAGTTAGCAGAATCGATACATCCGGATTTTAATCTGGATCAAGCTATATACGCAATTTGCATCCATGAAATTGAATGTTGGTTGATACCGTTTATTTGCACATCCGATTGCGATAATATAGATAGGTGTTTAAATATTATCAATCATCAAATACGTCGTACGGGGGCTACCATAGATAAAGAAAATAAAAATAGCCCTCAGGCAGCAGCTGTATACGAAAACATTTTAAGACATAAAAGAAAAATTAGAGACATTCAAGATGTGGCTCAATATAATTATGGCTTCCAGCAATTCATCAATCAACTTAATGTAATACAAGCCCGATTATTATAATGATTCACATCCGTTGTAAATGAAATTCAGATTCAAGATACAGCAATACCAGACCGATGCGGTGGAGAGTACGGTCGATGTGTTTGCCGGACAGCCTTCGCAGGGGAATGTCACATACCGTCGAGACCTCGGCAAGCGGGAGAAGGAATACCAAACCCGGATGGATGAACGTGAGCTGGAGACCGGCTACCGGAACCAGGAGGTTTGGCTCAACGCCTCGGAGCTGCTGGAGAACATCCACAAGATACAGGACCGCAACAACATCAAACGTTCCGAGGCTTTGTCCAGGGGATTGGGCGCCTGCAGTCTCGACATCGAGATGGAGACCGGTACGGGAAAGACCTACGTCTATATCAAGACGATGTTCGAGATGAACAAGCGGTACGGCTGGTCGAAATTCATCGTCGTGGTGCCCAGCATCGCCATCCGCGAAGGGGTGGCCAAGAGTTTCGGAATGCTCGAAGACCACTTCATGGAGTATTACGGCAAGAAGGCCCGCTGGTTTGTCTACAACAGCGCCAATCTGAAGCAACTTGATTCATTCTCGTCGGATGCCGGACTAAGTGTAATGATTATCAATACGCAGGCTTTTGCTGCCTCCTTTAAGGAGGGTGGCCGAAGTAAAGAGAGTCGTATTATATACTCCACGCCCGACAGTTTCGGAAGCCGTCGGCCGATTGATGTGATTGCCGCCAACCATCCGATTGTCATTCTAGACGAGCCTCAGAAAATGGGAGAGGAAGGCACAGCTACTCAAGCCGGTATCAAGCGGCTTAATCCGCTGTTTACGCTGAACTACTCGGCCACGCACAAGACCCGGCACAATACGGTCTACGTGCTCGATGCACTCGATGCCTACAACATGAAACTGGTAAAAAAGATTCAGGTGAAGGGCTTCGAGATTAAGAATCTGCGCGGATTGTCGAGTTATCTCTACCTCGACAGCATCGTATTGTCGAAAAACAGGCCTCCCATGGCCCGTATCGATCTGGAGATAAATACCCCGTCGGGCATAAAGCGCAAAGCTCACACGTTCGGGGTCGGCGACAAGCTGATCAGCGAAAGCGGGCTGGCTCAATACGATGGATTCGACATCTCGGAGATTGATCCCTATGCCAACTCCGTGACCTTTCTCAACGGCATTACGCTCCACAAGGGAGAGGTATTCGGCGACACCACCGAACTGGCCATGCAGCGGGTGCAGATTCGGGAGACGATCATGTCGCACTTCGAAAAGGAGAGCGAACTTTTTGCCAGGGGAATCAAGACGCTGTCGTTGTTCTTTGTCGACGAGGTGGCCAAATACAAAAGCTACGACGCGGAGGGACACGAGGTCAAAGAGATATTCGCACAGATATTCGAGGAGGAGTACACGAACATTCTCAACGAGCGGTTGTCGCTCTTCGATTCGGATTATCAGCAATATCTGCGGCGGTTCAACGTGGGCGACATTCATCGGGGCTACTTCTCAATCGACAAAAAGGGGCGCTCCGTGGACAGTGAAGTGAAACGCGGCAAGGATATCTCCGACGACATATCGGCCTACGATCTGATTCTGAAGAACAAGGAGCGTCTGTTGAGTTTCGATGAGCCCACACGGTTCATCTTCTCGCACTCGGCCCTGCGGGAAGGTTGGGACAACCCGAATGTCTTCCAGATCTGCACGTTGCGTCACTCCAATTCCGCCGTGGCCAAGCGTCAGGAGGTAGGCCGGGGACTGCGTCTGTGTGTGGACAGGAACGGTGTGCGCATGGACTTTGAAACCCTGGGTGAGAACGTACACGATCTGAACCGGCTGACGGTCATCGCCAATGAGAGTTACAGCAGTTTTGTCGACGCCCTGCAGCGTGAAACCAAGGAGGTATTGCGGGAGCGTCCGACAAAAGCCGATGTTGCATACTTCACGGGGATGTTTGTTTTGTGTGACGGTGAAAAGCATGCAATCACCCAAGAGGAGGCAACTGCCATTCAGACCTATTTGTGGGTAAACAACTATATTGACGACAAGGGTCAGATTACCGAACAATACAAATCCGATCTGGAAAACAATGCGCTAAAGCCCATGTTCCCAAAACTCGCGCCGATGGCTGAAGGTATTCAGATGTTGATCCGCGCCCTGTACGATGAGGCAACCCAAGATGCCGTCAGCAAGATGTTCGAGAACGGGAACAAGCCCAATGTTCAGAACAACAGACTCAATGAAAACTTCAACAAGAAAGAGTTCCAGGCCTTGTGGAACGAGATCAACCACAAATATGCCTACACGGTTCACTACGACAGCAATGAACTTATTAAGAATGCGACAAAGAGCATAAACGCCAAATTGCACGTCAATCAACTACGGTATGTTGTAGTCTCCGGCGAGCAACAAACGGTGGATGCATTCGATGAAACATCTTCGGCCTCGAAAACCTTGAATACCTTATCCACATCGTCAGTCGCGTACGATCTCGTCGGCGAGATTGCCCGGGGAGCCACGTTGACACGCCGTTCGGTAGTCAAGATTCTCAATGGTCTGACTCCATCCAAGTTGGCCATGTTCCGCAATAACCCCGAAGAGTTTATCCGCAATACGATCAAACTGATTCGGGAGGAAAAAGCGACGATGATTATCGAGCACATATCCTACAATCTGATCGAAGGCAAATACGACAGCAGCATATTCACCCGAGAGAAGCCCGTACAAAGTCTGGATAAGGCATATTCTGCGAAAAAACACATTTTGGATTATGTCTTTTTCGATTCAGATAAAGAACGAGCTTTTGCAAAAAAGATGGATATAGTAGACGAGGTATGTGTTTATGCCAAACTACCCCGATCTTTCCAGATACCGACTCCCGTTGGAAACTACGCTCCGGATTGGGCCATTGCATTCTATATTGGCTCTGTAAAACATGTATTCTTTATTGCAGAAACCAAAGGATCGTTAAGATCGATGGATATCAGAGGTATAGAAAAAGCAAAAATAGCATGCGCAGAGAAATTATTCAATGAGGTTTCTACGAGCAATGTAAAATATGGCGTAGTAACTTCCTATGAAGATATGCGGAATAAATTTCTAAGGTGAACGATACAATTTATAAAACATGAAAACCATCTTTATTACTGGTGGCTTCGCCGGAATTGGTATTGCTTCTATATGCGTGGCAATGCTAGTCTACCCGAAGAAGTAGCCGAGGAGGTCTACTACCCAACCTCGGACGCTTCGAGCTTCTGCGCTGGTTCCCACTACTTGGTAGACGGCGGTCTCGTAGCCGGTTAATCGTTCTAATTATCCGAAACATTCCATTAGACCCGCATGAAAGAATTCATGCGGGTCTAACTATATCCTCCTCTACCGACCTGTCGATACAACCTCCCATATCACCCCGGAATTGGATAAATATTCAATCCTGGATGTAGAGATTTACAGAATTCCAGATTTCTGGAAATCTCTAATAAACTACCGGTATCGCTACTTCGATCGTTGCTCTTTCAGCCGCAGTAAATGCCGTTGGGGATCGAATCCGATTGCCTCGCCGCTTACTTCTCCGGTCCGGATGGCCGCGACCAAAGCTGCCGATCGGTGATCGGACTCCAAATCATGCTGTTTTGTCCGATCCGAAGTCGCAGACTCTGACCGATATTCTGATATGCACCCCTTTTTCATAGACTTAACCCATTCCATAATTCGCCGATACCGACAGACAAATATAAATAAAACGAGATTACACAACATCAAAAACAAGAATCACCCCATCGCCTTCCATCTCCAAAATCTCAATATATTATGATTTGCATACATATCTTACCAGAATCCATAACAAAAGCGCCATATTCACAATATAATGTGAATATAAATTGTTTTTACCAATATAAAACATTATTTTTGCATAAAATCACAATATAATACGAATATGAACGTATTGGGCAAACAAATCAAGGAGCGCCGGCACCTGTTGAAGATCAAGCAACAGGAGTTGGCCGATCTGGCCGGAGTAAGCATCAATACAGTCGTTGCCGTGGAACGGGGGGCGGGCAATCCGCGGATGACCTCCCTGCTCGCAATATGCAACGTGCTCGGGTTGCAACTGGTTGCTCAATTAAAGGATTTGAACCATGAGACGGTGTGAAGTTTACATGCACGGAATAAAAGCCGGAGTTTTGACCGAAGAGGACAATCGCACGTTTTGTTTCACCTACGACAAGGCCTATCTGCTCAACGAAAAGAGCGGACCCGTCAGCCTGACGCTTCCGCTCCGGACCGAACCCTACCGTTCGAACGTACTCTTTCCCGTATTTGCAAACATGCTCTCCGAAGGAGAGAATCGGCAGATCCAGTCCCAACTGCTCCACATAGATGCCGAGGACGATTTCGGCATCCTGCTGGCCACCTGCCAGTTTGACACCGTAGGTGCCATTACCGTAAAACCGATTGAGCCATGACAAAACTGAACGTCTGCCCGTCAACCCTGCAAAAGGGATACGACACCTACTCGCCAGCGGCACGGAAGGCGCTGTTCGACGGTCGGGAGGTATCACATATCTTTGCGGGGCCCAGCCCGGATGCGGATTCGCCGGAAGCCCTTGACGCCATCAGAAACGTGGGACACATATCGCTCTCGGGGGCACAGCCCAAATTCTCGGTTGTCATAGACGTGTTTGATACGCTGCGGTATACCCGTGAACGGGAGCAGGGACTGTTCATTCTGAAACCCCGGCCCACCAGCTATCACATCATCAATCGGGAGTATTGCGCGGCCAATGAGCATGTAACGATGCAGATTGCTTCTCAAGTATACGGCATCGAGACGGCAGCCAATGGCCTGTGTTTTTTCGACAACGAAGAACCGGCATATATTACGCGCCGGTTCGATGTACATAACCGGGGAAAATACAAGCAGGAGGATTTCGCGGCCCTGTTGGGATATACCAAAGACAACGCAGGAGCCAACTACAAATACGACAAGGCCAGTTACGAAGAGTGCGCCGGGATCATTCACCGCTACGTCAAAGCAGCCCTGGTCGATATCCAGCGTTTTTTCCGACTCATCCTGTTCAATTTCGTTACGTCGAACGATGATGCCCACTTGAAAAATTTTTCCCTGATTGAATACAACGGGGAGTATCGGCTCTCCCCGGCCTATGACCTCGTCAATACGGCGCTGCAACTGCGGGAGCCCCGGATATTCGCCCTCGACAAGGGGTTATTCAGAGAGGGTATGGCCTTCTCGGACACCCGTACCATCCGGCGCGCCGACTTTGAGGAGTTCGGACGACGCATTGGACTTCCGGAAAAGGTGGTTAGGAAAGAAATCGAACTGTTCCTGTCCGACCAGCCTTTAACCTATGAATTGCTGGAACGTTCGTTCCTTTCGAAGGAGCTGAAAAAGCAATACAGGCAAACGTTCGACTACCGCCGTCGGATGCTCGGTTTTTAAGTCGTGCCGACCCAATAACGGGAACGATAGGCCGTACAGAAAGAGCAAAATACAGACTGCTTCCGCAAAATTTTCCGCATTTGGAGAATTTCGGGATTTTTACTACTTTTGCATTGTCTGACAGGAAGATACAGACGCAATGCAACGCAGCGCAGAAAACCGGTAGGCAAGGCGATAACCAAGCCTTGAAAGTTCGCTTAATATTCTGATATACAAATAGGTTTCTATTGTATCGGAGTACCTTTATCCGCACAAGGCGACTGCAGCGGGCGAATCCAAGGATTCGCCCGCTTGTTTTGTAAAAAGGAGACAAACTTCAATTTCTCGATTTAATTCGTTATATTTACATAACAATATCCATTACAGATAAATCGAGCCCTTCTTCGAAAAAAATATCCCCAACCAATACTTCACATGAAACACATTTTACTTTGCGCACTGTTCGGATCAATTGTCAGCGGCCTTTCAGCCCAAGAACAGCAAGGACAAATAGACTCGATCTATTACAACGAATCGGGAACAGCCGCACAAAATCCTGCGTTTGCCGATTATCTGCGAATCGCATTTTATCCTGCCGACTCCACTGCAGACAAAAGATTCAGGGATTTCTATATGACGGGAAGAATCCGAAGGGAAGGCTGTTTCCTTCAAATCGACACGTTGGACGACAGCAGGAGCAGATTCGACAAAACGAATAAATCATATTACCCCAGCGGGCAACTTCATGAAGAAAAGTACTATTCAAACGGGCATCTCGAAGGAGAGTATAAACAATATGATGAAACCGGGGAACTGAGACTCGAAGCCTTCTATCTTTCCGGAAACCTTTCCGGCCTGCATAAAACCTATCAAGAAGACGGTAGTTGTCGAATTGTAGAATACGATTCAGGACTACCGATCCATGACTGGTATTTGTTAGCAGACCAACAAGGCAATATGCTCAAGTTTCGAAGCGCAGACAACTCGCTCATCTGGGAAACCCCAGCCATTGCTGAACGGTTCACCGATTACCGGGACGGGAAGCCTTGGGAGGTGTATTACAAAAACGGACTGACCATTGCCTTAACGAGTTCGGTTGTCCGGGACTACGGCAAATGGCACAGAATTGATCTCCGGCTCTCAAACAATTCAACAACTCCGATCGAGTTCGCTCCGGAGATCAACATCACAGCCTATTCGGTAGACGATCTCAACCAAACAAATAATCTGCCGGTTTGGTCGTACAATGCATACATGAAAAAAGTAAAACGCGCACAGAATTGGTCTGCGGCTCTCATGGGAATCAGCGAAGGAATGGCCATGGCCGGAACCGGCTACTCAACTTCAACGACCTACGGATACAGTTCAAATGGAAGTTACTCGACATATACCACAACAACATATAACCCGACAGCGGCATACCAAGCCAACATGGCATCACAACAGCGAATCGCTAATTTCAGCCAAGCATTGCAAGATGAACAAAACATCAAAGAAATGGGCTACCTGAAGAAAAACACAATCTATCCCGGGGAAACTATATCCGGATTCGTCCATGTCGAGTGGAAAAGAGGGAACCGGGTTGTTTTCATCATCAATATCGAAGGCGCAGAATACCTATACGAATGGATGTTCGACCGGAAAAGTACTTATTTAATCAACGAATGAATAATAAACACTACTTCCGTATTATAGACAATAAGAAACATTCATTCTTCAGGCTAATGCGCACCATAAAACCTGGATCAAGATGACATAACATATTAGAATTCTCTTTATCCGCACAAGGCTTGTCACAAGCCGGCCATCGCATCGCGGCGTACCCGACTCTCCGCAGAACGGCCGTTATTCGAGTCGTCGGCAAACCGTCGTCCCAACGATAGATGGATCCTCTTGCCATATCGGCCAGGTCTTCCGGGAACCGTGTCGAAAAGCCACAAAACAAAGGGTGGATCCTGCATGCGGATCCACCCTTTGTTTTCCAGAGAGTCGTCTACTCGACAGCCTTGCACTGCTCCGATCCGGAGATCCCGATCGCCGAAGCCGGGAAGAAGGGTACCTGCTGCTTCGTCGCTGCCGAAGCCGCCGGCGAGAGTTCGTTGCCCTCGGCATCCACAAGCTGCACCATGGTATAGGGTCCGACGAAGTAGTCCAAAGAGGTGTAACCCTCCGCAATCGGCAGGTAGTAATATGAGGTGGAGCCGGTCCTGCGTTCATAGAGTTCCAGGCAGGTGATGGTGAAGTTCACCCCGCTGGTCAGCGAGCCGTTACGTCCGACCATGGTCGCCTTGCCCGGTTCATCCTCGCTGTATGTCGCCACCAGATTGGAGGCATTGGTCGAATTGACAATTCCATAATCGCTACCGGTATCCCGATCGACATATCGGTTGGCCAGATAAATCGTTCCGGTAGAGGTCGTATAGAGATCCGCCTGATTTCCGGTCACCCGCAGGTTGCCTCCGGAATAGGTAGCGGCAATATCCACCAGATTGGCATATACCGTATATCCCCATCCGTTGATCTTGAAACTCGAATTGATGGCATTGGGCTTGATCGTGATGTAGAACGTATAGGATGTCCCGCTCGTCTCGGACGACGCACTCGTAACGGCCCATTTGCCCAGCCAGCGTTTGTACAGATCATTGGTGTTTTCAGGCAGCAACGACGCATCGACCGAGAAGGGAACCGCAGTCACCGACGTCGTGGAGAGGATCGAGCCCTCGGATACGGCGCAACCGAAGACAATCGCCACATATTCGTCGTAGAAGCTCGGATAGTTGAGCGTGTAGGAGCCATCGCCCTGATAAAGCATCTTCTTCGCGAACTCGTTCACGTCGTCGCCCGATCCGATCTGGCTGTTGAGCGCACCGACCAACTCCTGGAGCAGTTTCTTCTCCCGGTAGGTCTCGTACTCGGAGCGCAGCATGGTCCCGATGTAGTAGTATTCGGTGTCGTTCGACGGCTTGACCTCGACGGCCGCGCTCTTGTAGGTCTTCGCCTCCTCGGGAACCGCCACATCGAATGTAATGTCGGAGCGGATCGGCTCCGGAGTCATGATCTTGAAATCGGCACCGTTTGCCTCGACGAAATAGTATTCATCCACAAAGTTGAAATCCTGCGCCGTCACACCGTCGATCGTAATCGGTTCGTAGAAACTGATTCCCGTCTTGGTGTAGATAAACGGGGCGTAGACCGTATTCTGGTCATCGATCCGGATCGTCAGCCGGCGGTTCGTGCGCACCGTGGAATAGGTCTTGCCGTTCACCACACAGGAATAGGAGTTGAACTCCATGTCCTCGGCACAGTTCTGATAGGTCTCCACTTCGGTGGCCCAGTCGGCATCCGAAGCCATGGGAGTCAGAATGTACGAGTTTCCCGAGATGATACCGCGCAGACGGATCCGCTCCGGCGAGGTCTCCATCACCATGAACTTGTAGTCTCCCTCCATTCCCTTGTAGGTGGAACCCAGGCCGTCGGGATTGCGCGGATGCACGAAATAGTTGATCACCGAGTTCTTCGTATCGAAATTGAGCGTCACGCCCAGGTCCTCACCGAGCGAATAGAGGCTCGTCTCGGCCGTCGAAGGATCGCTTTCGGTCTCGGACGCAACGGTAACCTGTCCGTCGGCGAATTTGAAGAACACGTTGTAGCCTCCGAACTCCTGCGTTGCCGAAGGGAAATAACGGACATGCCACCCGTTCGGGGCGCTCTCGAGAGCCGCTTTCGCCTCAACCTTGGCCGCCTCGATACGTTCCGAAGCAGTCTTGTCGAACAAGTCCTCTTCGTCGAACAGGCACGAGGTGCACAGCAGGGGAAGCGCCAGAAATGATATGATCGTTGTTCTTTTCATATGCGTTGATCGTTTGTTCTGAAACCATTCAATTAACCGGGTCAGTCGAGCGACTCGAAATCGAGGTAGGGAGCCTCGGAGGCACGACGCAGTACGATATCGCGCAACTCGTTGAGATCAATCGACCAGCTATTCTTCATATAGTTGTAGACGATCTCGAATTTGGCCTCGATCTTCTCCCGGCCGCTGCTTCCGGCCGTCGTCAGCATCTCCTCCCACTCCTCGGCCGAACGATTGACATAGAGCGAAATCAACTCGACGAAATCCTCGCTGTCTGCTTTCGAGGCATAGGGCGAAATGAATCCGTCCTTGAGTGCCATCTCATCGGACGTATAGATCTCGAAGCACTGGTCCTGCACATAGTCCGGGCCGGAGATCTCTGCAAAATCGGTCGAATAGGGCTTCGTCTGATTGAGGATGTGTCCGAACTCATGGTGGAGCGTCTTGAAATAGGAGGTCTTCGCATTGACGGCCGTGGGCACCAACCCATCGACGTTGTACAGCGTGATCTTGGCCCCCGCCTCGGCCGTTCCGAGCACCAGCGATCCGTTGGTCTTGTAGGCATACGACCCGACCAGATAGAGGATCTTCGGGAAATAGGCCTTGATGAACTCCGTATCGCCCGTAATCTCGTTGTAAGCCTCCAGACACATGTGGAGCACCAGCTTGGCCATGGCGACGGACTGTTCGTAGCTGGCCGGCGTGAGGTAATAGTCCATGCTCGACTCGATATCCTCGAACCGATACTTGAACAGGATGTTGTATGGCTCCACATAGTTGCGCGTGAGCCAACGGTCGAAATCATTCTCTTCGGTAGTTGCCTCCCGGACCACGCTGGTGGAACTCAGCTCATCGTCGTCCGAACAGGCGGAAAAGAAGAACGATACGACGGGGAGCAACAGGATGATCAGATATCTTTTCATATGCATTCGTTTTTAATTTCTCGGGTTGGGGGTCAGACCGGCCGCAATGACGTCGGACGGGAGCTGCAGGGCGCGGCGGGGATCGGGCGTTCCATCCTCGTCACTGATCTGATCGGTAATCTGGAGCACGGTTTCATCGTCCTCGTCGAGCGTATACCGGTAGACCGTTATGCCGAAGCGGCGCGTATCGAACCAGCGCATGCCCTCGTGCAGGAACTGGTAACGGCGCATGAACAACAGAGCCTGGAGCATGCTCTCCTGCGTGCCGCCCTTCTCCAGCGCATTGTACGGAGGAGCGAAGAGTTTCTTTTTCGGATTGAGCGTCTGCGGACTTGTCTCCGAGGTCTTGCCCACGTAGAGTTCCGAATAGTTCGGATAGGTCTCCGTCGCCCACTTCTTGATCGACTCCTCGGTCATGGGCGTGAATCCCGACGAGAAGAGATTGGAGGCATACATGTTCATGTCGGCCAGTGCACTGTCCAGAGCCGAAGGATCCTCCTGCATCTTCATGACATAGGCCTCGGCACGGTTCAGGAGCGCCTCTTCCATACAGAACAGAACGGACACGGCCTTCGAATAACCGGTTCCTGCAACCGGATCCGTATACTGAAACGTATACCAGATACGCGGCAGGATGTACTTCCCGGACGATGCAAGCACCGCATGACCGGCCTTGAAATAGACACTGTTGCCCCAGGGACCGCCATACTTGGGCTGTACGGTTTCATAGGTACCCTGCAGTTTACCGTGTGCATAGCGACCGGCCGTCGTGTACCATCCGAACACCGTTCCGGCGCTCGAAGTAGCCGCCTGAACGAGGAAATTGGCCGAGCTCGACGACTGTACGTATGCCTGATGGCGACTTGTGCCATTCGGAATCGCCGCAATGGCATCGTAATCCCGCAGGAGCGAGGTCGGATTCGAGGTCAGCGCCTCCGTCGCATACTTGATCGCATTGTCCCAGTCCTGGATGAAGAGGTAATAACGCGAAGCAAAGCAGCATGCGGCCTTGTAGTTGAAGTGATACTTCGGCACGGCATAGGAGGTGTCATCGATCAGGGGGATACCCTCCTCGATGTCCTTTCCGATCATTTCGTAGACCTCCTTGAGCGTACCCCGGTCATAGCGGGGGTTGAGGTCGGTTTCGGCATGATCCATATAGGGGATGCCCAAATAGTTGTCGGCCGTAGCCGGATTGTAGGGCATGCAGAAGAGGTTGGCCAGTACAAAGTGCGAGTAGGCCCGGCACAGCAGGGCTTCGCCCTTGCTGGCCTTCAGAGCCGCCGTCGTGGCTCCGCCCATCTCCTCGATGGCCGAAAGGGCCTGATTGGCATTGGCGATGCAACCGTAGTTGGCACTCCAGATGTTTCGCGGAGAGTCGTTACCGGTAGTCACATTCTCCGCCCACTCGTAGACATCCTCGTAGAACTGACTGTAGTTCTTGGTAATGCCCCGATCGCAGACGTTGTCCGATGACAGTTCGGCCACGATCTGATAGCTGCCGGATCCGCTCACGTAGGCCGAGACCAGGATGTTGGCAATCTTCTCTTCCGAATCCAACGTCGTGCGCAGGTCGGGATTCTTGTCGAGGAAATCGCCGCAGGACACCAAAGCCAGGGCGAAGGCCAAACTGCTCAGAAAACAGATGATATTTCGTTTCATATCCTTTCAATTTTAATTACAAACCGATTCGAACCGTCAATGTGAACTGGCGGGGAACAGGAGCTGCGACACCGCCGGTGTTGTAGAACTCCGGGTCCTGACCGTTGAGCTTCTTGTCCGCATAGATCAGGAACAGGTTCGTTGCCTGCAGTTTGAGCGACAGCGACGAAAGCCTCAATTTCGAGATGAGCCGCTTCGGGAAGTCATACGACAGCGAGATCTCCTTCATGCGGATGAAATCGCCCTTGGCGATGCGGGCCGTCGAATAGTTGTAGGCGCTGTAGCCATACTTGAGCGAGGAGTTCTGCTGCAGCTGCCGCTTCGATGCGATTGCCGGGACATTCGTTATCGCCTCGTCACCGGCCACCATCCAGCGGTTCTTGAACTCGCGGGGCATGGCGTCCAGGTCCGAATAGTACCCGTCGAATACGGGGTTGAGCCGGACCACATTGCCGAACGAATAGGTCATGAAGACATTCAGCCGCCATCCCTTGTACTGGAACGTATTGCCGAAGCTTCCGAGATCCGTCGGATCGACCGGTCCCGAGTAGACCAGATTCGTCCGCAGGTTCTTCTCGTCACTGTCCTGGAAGTTGAACGAATCGGAGCTCACCTCGCCCTCGGTATTGACCACCTGCGGCAGACCGGTCTCGCTCAACCCGGCATACTGGAACGAGAAGAGCGAACGGGCCGGATAGCCCTCCATCGTGAATCCGGTTCCCGAAACCAGCGTCATGGCCCGGGTCGAGGTCTCCAGCTTGGTCACCTCGTTGTGGATGTGCGAATAGATGAAGTTGGTCGTCCAGCTGAAGTTCTTCGTCTGGATGTTCTTGGTCGAGAGGCTGATTTCGACACCGTTCGATTTCATCTCGGCCACGTTGCCGTACTTGGAGACCTCACCGCCGATACCCTGCGTCGTCACGATGCCGATCAGGTCGAAATTGTTTCGTTTGTACCAGTCGAAGGCCAGGTTGATCCGGTTGTTCACGAATCCGGCATCAAGACCGAGGTTCAGCTCGTGCTTCTTCTCATAGGTCAGCTGCGCATTCTCGAGACTGGTCACCTCGAGGGCAGGTTCGCCGTCGCCGCTGGTCGGGCGCCACGGAGTCACCGACTCGATGACGGCCAGTGAATTGGTGACATACGACGGACCGCGGTCGGCCGTAAGCGAATAGGATGCCTTGAGCGACAAGTGGGACATTGCCGGACGGATCTTGTCGAAAAAGCTCTCCTCATGAACGTTCCACGCACCGGAGATGTTCCACGTCGGAAGCCAGCGAGCCCGGCGGCTTCGGCCCATCTTGTTGGTACCCTCGTAGCGGTAGGTGCCGTTGATCGTATAACGGCCCTTGTAGGAGTACGTTCCGTTGAAGAAGAAGGCCACCTCGCGGTAGAACGTATCGCCGATCGTATAGTAGTTGCTGAGGTTCTCGGTACCCTGCTTGAAGGCCAGATAATCGTAGTAGGGCTCCATGCCGTTGCTGTACTGGAGACCCCAGCCGCGGAACCACGTGTTGTGGCGGTCGATCTTGTTCACCGACATACCGCCGTAGAGGTTCACGATGTGCTTTCCGGCGAAGGTCTTGTTGTAGGTGGCCGAAACGCGGAAATCGTACGACATCATCTCGTTGTCGGTCCGTTCGAAGATACCGCCGCGCGGCAGGACCGAAACCGGTACGGCATAAGGATTGTCCGGATCCGTATACAGATACGGGTTGCTGTCCCGGACGGTCGTCGGCTCGATGGTCCGATAGGCGATCGCCTGGTTCGACGCCTCCGTGATGTTGTGCTCCTGAACGGAGGCCTGATACTTCACGGCACCCAGAACGGCCAGATCCAGACCCGCCACGGGCGACCATTTCAACTCACCCTGGAACTTGGTCTCGACAACCGACAGGTCGATGTAGTTGTTGTCGAGTTCATGCAGGATGTTGAACGGGGCGTAATTGCGCGTATAGAACTCCTTGGGATCGAGCGTGCGCGACGTGTTGAGCGCATAGGAGTAGGGGTTGATGTCGAATTCGCGCTTGACCTCGCCCGTCACGTAGTTGGTCGCCGAGGAGAGGGTTCCGGGAGCCTTCTGCTTGCGGTAGGATCCGTTCGAGATCAGGTTCAGCGACAGGTTCTTGAAGATATTGAACGTCGCATTGATGTTCGCCGTATAGCGCTCCACCTTGCTGGTTTTCGTCCATCCGGGATCCATCATGGCGCTCAGCGATGCATAATACGAGGATTTCTCCGTACCCGAGGTAAGGCTGACCGAATGGGTATGCATGACGTTGTTGTTGAACAGCTCCTTGAACCAGTTGGTATTCCGGTACTCGGCAGCCCGCAGGTAGCCGGCGCGGCTGGCATCGTCGTTGCCCAGCTGTCCGGCGGCGATCATCTGGTACATGCGCCCGAACACACCGCTCTCCGAGTCGGTGATCGTCTCGGCCAGGTTGAGCCAGCCCTTCTTCTGCATGTCCATGTAGACCGACATCTGGTCCTGCGAATTCATGATGTTGAAATCCCGGTAGGAGGGAATCATGCGGTAGGTGAATTCACCCGTATAATTGATGGAGCTCACGCCGGCACGGCCCCGCTTGGTCGTGATGACGATCACACCGGCCATGGCTCGTGCTCCGTATATCGAGGTTGCCGATCCGTCCTTGAGGATGTTGAAACTTTCGATGTCTTCCGCGTTGAGACCGGCAATGGCCGAAGCGATCAGCGTCGTGGCGTCACCCGACGAGAGGGCATCGGCATCGATATCGACGATATCCTCCATGATAACACCGTCCACGACCCACAACGGCTTGGAGCTGCCGTAGATCGACGTGGCTCCGCGGACACGGATCTTGGGGGCGGTACCGAACGTACCGGAGACGTTCTGCACCGACACTCCGGCCGAACGCCCCTCCAGACCGCGGCTGATGTCGGCCATACCGGCCAGTTTCACGTCGTCGGCGACCAGCTGGTCGGCGGCACCCGTAAACAGACGCTTGTCCATCTGCGTCATACCCGTTACCACGACCGCCTCGACATTCTGCGCATCGGGTTCAAGCTGCACCCGAATATTGGCTGCGACATCGACATCCTGGGTCTTGTAACCCACATAAGAGATCTGGAGTTTTCCCGTCTGGGGCACTCCCGAAAGCTCGAACTCTCCTTTGACACTGGTGGAAGTACCAATTGTCGGGCGATCCTTGACAACTACGGTAGCACCGACGATCGGTGTTCCGGTCTCATCGATGACCAGACCCTTGACCGTCTGCGTTTGGGCCGAGGCTGTCATCAAACAAAAAACCGCCAGTAACGATAAGAGTAAATTCTTTACCATAGGCAGGAATTTAAAGGGTTAAAAAATAAGGGAACAGGGTAAAAAGTTCAAGAACCTCCCTTTTTCAAGAGGTAGCGGATCCCCGAAAACAAAATGAAACAGGCCCCGGCCGGGATCTATTCCGTCCATGTTTCTCTTCTCCGCCGAATCATTGCGGCTCCTTTCATGCACATTTCGCGGCATAAAAGGGAAGAAGAGAAAACCAGCGTCAGCAACTCAGAGCTGACACGAATCCTGTCTCCGGATTCAAAGGAAGAATCGACGGCTCCGAGGGCAAAGCCGCAGGAACGCATGCCCGGCATCGAGATGCAAGCATGTGACACAGAATGGGATTCCGAAGAGATAAAGGAGGGCGAAAGAGAATCGAATCGCCGCTCATGCGCCCGCGACCGGCCATCAACCGATCCGGCAAGGGGGGGGGAATTTTTTGATGCCCTCTTTACATAGGGAAGAGTCGTGGCCGGCACGCGACGGGACCGACGACGGAGGAATCCGGTCATCGGCTTCGCAGCATAAAAACCATAATCTCTTTCCATATGAAACTGAATGGACCCTACAGGATCCGTCATATTACAAAGTTAAAAAAATTATTCCCATAAAAACAAATTTTTAGGTCCAAAAATAGTACAATATGAACTTTTTTGTCCAATACAGGCCCGCAGAAGAGACGTGCACCCGGTCTTTGAAAGACAGGGACCCGGCTGTTCCGGATCTTCTGCCATAGGGACAATGGCCTCCTGCCCCTATCCGCAACAGGGGTCAATCCCCTTTCCAAAGAAAAAAAGTGAAAGTAGATTCCAGCTTCTCCGTAAATTTTCTATTTTTGTGTAGACAGAACCAAATCCAATCGACAGAGACCGACCAACCTATGAAACTCTATTTCGACATCGAATACCGTACCCGCTGGGGCGAACAGCTCGTCCTGCTGCTCGGGAAACGGAAAATCGCCATGCGGTACACCGACGACGGCATCTGGCACGCCAGTGTCGAGCTGCGTTCCGGAGCGGAGCGGCTCGAATACCGCTATGCGGTCGAACGCGACAATGCGCAGGTCCGTACCGAATGGTATCCCCACACGCTCCGCCCCGCGGAGTTCTCCGACTGCAGGGCGCTGCGGATCCACGACCGCTGGCAGGATATCGGCTCCGACGCACCGTTCCGCACGGTGGCCTACACCCGCGGCATCTTCGCTCGCCGGGCAGCATGGCCGGCCGCAAAGCGCCGCAGGGAAAACAAAACCGCTGCACAGGCGACCTTCCGGATGTCCGTTCCGGCACTGTGGCCCGACGAAACACTGGCCATCGCCTCCGACCGCCTCGACAACTGGCAGCGGATCGTCCCGTTCGACGACACCCGCTTTCCCGAATGGGAACTCGGCCTGGCCCTCCCGAAGGGGAGCGAATACAAGTTCCTGATCGCCGACCGTACAACCCTCACCCCCATTCTGTGGGAAGAGGGTGCCAACCGCATCTGGAACGGCGTCGCCCCGGACGGCGAACGGCTGATCGAGGCCTCCCTGCAGCTCCGCATTCCGGAGCGCCACTGGCGCAGCGCCGGTACGGCCATCCCCGTCTTCTCGCTCCGTTCGGAGCAGAGTTTCGGAGTCGGCGAATTCCTCGACCTGAAGTTGCTCGTAGACTGGGCCGTCGCCACGCAGCAGCGCGTGATCCAACTCCTGCCGATCAACGACACCACGATGACCCACACCTGGGAGGACTCCTACCCCTACAACGCCAACTCGACCTTCGCGCTGCACCCGCAGTTCATCCGGCTGACCGAGGCCGGCGTCGAGGAGGATGACGCATACCGCAGCCTGCGCAGCGAACTCAACGCACTTCCCGAGGTGGACTACGAACGGGTAAACGGCGCCAAGATGCGGCTGCTGCGCGAAGCCTTCGCCCGCCCCGCGGCGTAACGCACGG
>OGQR01000610.1_pt1 | contig 29837 bp, 44 predicted proteins | sample 1553271 | NCBI WGS metagenome assembly OGQR01 (sample SAMEA2579970, study PRJEB22360) | human gut metagenome | biome: human gut; feature: human-associated habitat; material: faeces | place: Denmark | collected 2008/2010 | reverse complement strand
CCATAGATCAAAAAGCTGTTGGAGGGTGATTTTCGCCCGGTCAACATCCCATGGATCACGGTTGTATTCCGCAAGCATGATGTTTCCCGCTTCACGGGTTTCCGCATAGCCGATTATATCATAGATCGGTTGGCGCTTTTCATTCCATCCAACGGTTTTCTTCACTATGTATGGGCGGCGGCGCTTTCCTGATAGCTTCGCAACCGTTCCATAGCCGTTGGGATTTCGCATTATATCACCTGTCTTTCTTGGAAAAAGGGTATGGCAAAGCTAAACCCCATGTGATATAATGTTCAATGGTGGTTGAAACATTAACTTCAAAAGGGTTTGTTTCGCCTGACCGCTTCCGGTGTGCAAGACCGGGGGCGGTCATTTTTTTTTGCTTATGTGTTCTGATCTGTTCTGCTGAAAATGCCTGAAATCTCTTGAAAATCTTTGAATGGAACAGATGGAACAGATGCTATATTATTCAAATCAAAATATAAAAAAATATAAAATAATATATCAGAGATAGGAAAAATATCTGTTCTATCTGTTCTATTTACAATTCAATGGTTTCAGGTGAGCCGCCGAAAGAATATTGCAACTTCAGAAATTCATTGTATTCCTTGGCGGTTCCCCATACTGCAATCATGCCTTTGTCATAGGAGATCACCAAATAATACTTCTGAATTCCTTTGGCCTTGGATGTGGAAAAGGCTTGTCCATGATACTTCAGCATGAAGGCCGCTTCACCCATTGCGCTGAAGGATTGGATTCTATTCATGGGTAAAGTTACTGTGGTTTCTGGCTTCAGCCGTTTGATCACTAAAAGATCATCTTGAACTTCCAAGGTACAAGGATAGTCTGTGGCAAATCCTGTGATGCCTTCATAGTGCATAACCCGTATGGCGGAATTTTTCTTCTTTCCAAACATGGCCCATAACCCCCTTTATTTTATATCGCTTTGGAACGCAACAGCTTTACCAATGATTCTGATGTGATCCAATTCTTCACCGCTGAAGCGCATGGTTTTATATTGCGGGTTTTCTGCGAAAAGCTGAAGAACCCCGGCTTCCTGATCATAATAGACCCGCTTCAGCGTGGCTTCATCGTCAATGATGACGGCGGCAATTTCACCATCTTCAACCATGGGCTGTTTCCGAATGAAAACAATGTCACCATCATATATTCTGGCCCCGATCATGGAATCGCCCTTTGCCTTCAGGCAGAAATCAGCCTGAATGTTGGCCCCGGCTTCCACATACAGATCAACTTCTTCATTTGCCATGATCGGTTCCCCACAGGCAATGTTCCCCAACAGTGGGAACTTCTTTGTTTCGATCCTGAACAGGTTATCCACAGTGATTTCCCGGTGGGGTTCATCAATCCAACCCATCAAATAGGCCGGGGTGGTGTGCAATGCTTTTGCAAGGGAAGCGATTTTATCCCGGCGCATATTGGCAATCATACCGGTTTCCCATTTTCTGACCGTGCTTTTTCCAACGCCAACTTCATTGGCAACTTGTTCTAAAGTGAGGTTCTGCGAAACCCGCAAATCCTTTATTCTTTGGGCCATATCTAATTCCGCCATGGTCAACACCTCTTTCCTGTTGTTACTACCAATATAGCACACCTGTGTCTTTTATGCAACATAAATTTCGAGAAAAATAAAAAAGTTTCTTTTAAGACAAAAAGGGTGTTGACAAGCTACACCGGGTATGGTAATATGAGAGTGTCCTAAAGGACACAACGCAAGCAACAAAGACACAACCTGAAAGGGGCATATGAGATATGTGGAAAGTTTATATCCGTAAGATTGTCACTGACCCAAAATACGGAAATCGCACTGTTGAAATTGAACAGTGTGAGGGAAACCGGGAGTATTGCGAAAGATATGCCGCTGAACACCCCGGAACATATATTGCTTGGTATTGTGTTTAAGCCGAAACGGGCTTGAAAGCCCGTCCACCGGAACCGCCCCACCGGTGCTGATGATGGCAGGGCATATTTTTTCAAAGGATGTGATGAAATGAACAAGGCCCGTCTGGAATACGAAATGAATCTGCGCCATGTCAGCAAGTCTGATATGTGTGCCATGCTTGGGATTTCCCGATCCGCCTTTTACCGTAAGTGTAACGGTGAATCGGAATTCACCCAAAGCGAGATTCAGAAGATCGTGGATTTCCTGAATCTTGACAGCCCCATGGGAATTTTTTTTACCGAAAAAGTGTCCTAAAAGACACGGAAGGGAGAACGCCAAATGAGTGAAGCAAGCCTGAAGCCGGTAATTGCAGAACTTGAAACCTTGTTTTCAAAATTCAATGCCCGGTTCTTTGAAAACAAGCTGGAAAGCCCGGTAATCACCGTTTCCCCGGATCATACCCGTGGGGCTTACGGATGGTGTACCAGTTGGAAGGCTTGGCAGAACGGAGCCAAGGAAGGCGGGTTCTATGAAATCAACCTTTGCGCTGAATATCTGAACCGGCCCTATGAAGAAACCTGTGGAACCTTGCTTCATGAAATGGTTCATCTTCAGAACCTTCAGGATGGCGTTCAGGACACTTCCCGTTCTGGCACCTACCACAACAAGAAATTCAAGGAAACCGCTGAAGCCCACGGCCTGATTGTGGAGAAAGGCGAAAAGTACGGATGGCATAAAACCAGCCTTTCCCCGGAAGCCCTTGAATTTGTTCAGAGCCTTGGAAAGCAAGGGTTCACCCTTGTAAGGCCCCGGCCACTTGGCCTGAAGGGTTCCAGCAAAAGCGGCGGATCATCTTCCAGAAAGTATGTTTGCCCCTGTTGCGGAACTATCATCCGGGCAACCAAAGAGGTTCATGTGATCTGTGCTGAATGTGAAGTTGAATTTCAGGAGGAAATCTAAATGAATGTGAAGCTGACCAAAAGAACAGCGTGGGAACTGATCAGCCGGATTTTTCCCCGGCTGAATATCAGCAAAGACACCACCCCGCCTGATGTGGTGATCTTCCGGGCTTCCACCGGCCCCGCTGGTTTGGAAATCCGCTGTGAAAATGACTGGTTCAACCATAACGGGCGGATCAGGTTGACCCTTTCCGATGGTGAGAACCAGATCATCCAGTATTATCACCCCGACACCCTGAACCGGGATTATGTGGCGGAGCAGGCAGAAAAAGAAGAAGCCGCAAGAGAAGCCCGGAAAGATTGGGTTCAGTCAATGGGCTTGGAAATGGCCCACAAGCTGGTTGATCGTTATTGGGAAGGCTGATCCTTCCCCCAAATTTATAAGGAGGTTGAACAAGAATGAAAACTTTTGCAGAGCGTTTGAAATACGCAATGGGTGAATCTGGCCTGAACCAATCCACCCTTTCTGAAAGAACCGGCGCTTCCAAGGCCGCTATCAGTCAGTATCTTTCCGGTAAGAACACCCCCGGCCCGGAGCGTGTGAAGGCGCTGGCCGATGCCACCGGCGTTTCCTTTGATTACCTGATGGGATATGAAGCGCCCCCGGCCAAGGAACAGAAGGTTTCCGTGAAGAAAATCACCACCGCAGATGCGGCCCGGTGCCTTGGGAAAAGCAAGCAGTTTGTAAGGATTGGCCTTCAGCGTGGCCTTCTTCCCTTTGGGAATGCGGTTCCCGGCGTGGGCGGTTCTTACAACTATTACATCAACCCCGCCAAATTCCGTGAGTATGTTGGCGCTGAACAGTTTGATGCCTTCTTTGGCCTGACTGCCTGACGGATTGGGGGGGGGGAATGTGTGAAACCGGAAAGAAACGAGGTGGGCGGCGGCTTACGGTTGCCAAAATCCTTTTATGAACGCCCCCTTACCCCTAAAGAAGCCCAATTTGCCACGGACAACATCAACATTGTTTGGTGGTATTTAGACAAGCAGGGCCTTAATAGATCGGAATGGTTTGATGTGGTGATTTTCCGCTATTTGCTGGCCGTGAAACGCTGGTTCGCCCTTCCTGATCTGCAAAGGGTGAAATTCGTCACCGTGGCCTGTCAAGCTATGCGGTCAGCCATAGGGCATGAGCGGGAAAAACGGGCCAAAGAACCCCAAACCGTTAGCCTGTATGATGTGATCCCCGGAACGGATGATCTGTGTTACATAGACACGATCCCGGCCCCCGGAACTGAAATCTTATGAAGAAGGTGATTTTTTGGAGATCAAATACAATGTTCAGACCCCACCCAAGAACCAGTTTCATGGTGGGAGCAAAAGCGAGGAAGTCAAGGCCATTGAAGATTTCCTGACCAGCGGAAACGCAAAGAATATGTGTTTCCAGTATGAAAGCGCCAAGGCCGCAAAAACCAAACTTTCCACCATTTCCAGCCACCGGCGCAAGTACAACGAGAAGAACCCGAAAGGGTATGACGCATACCGGGTGGACAACTGCATTTACATTGTTCGCCTGACCGGAAAGAAAGGATGATGAACATGAAAACCCGTTTTGATGGAACTGTGTGGATCGGAGCTGGTGGAACGGCGTTCCTTCCCGCAGAAATGGACACGGATCATCTTCTGAACACCCTGAAGATGCTGAAGAACCGCCCCGCCGTGGTGGTTACTATGGTGGTTCGTGATATTGAATCCACCCCCGATTGTTGCCCCTTTGATCCCTTTGGAAACTGTCATGGTGATGTTGTGAAACAGTCTTTGTTCAACATCACTTCCATGACCCCTGAACAGGTGAGCGCCTACGCCTTAAACAACACCTTGGGGACGGCTATGAAGGCGGAATTGATTTCCCGTGGCGTGAATGTGGAAAATTACCTTTCCATGATTGAAACGCCTGAAACCTTATGATCACCCTATTCCAGCACCAGCAAAAAGCCCTTGATCAAACGGAAGGCCACAACCGGTGCGCTTATTACCTTGATATGGGCCTTGGGAAAACTTTTGTTGGTTCAGAAAAAATGATGAAACTGAACACCCGGATCAATCTGGTGGTTTGTCAGTGTTCCAAGGTTCAAGATTGGATTGAACATTTTCAAACCTACTACACCCGGAATTGTGTTTTTGACCTTACAAACCCCAAAACTTTCAAATGGTTTTTTGAACAGGTTCAATGTGAGGTTCCAACCCTGATGATCGGCGTGATCAACTATGAACTGACCTTCAGGCGGAAGATTCTGAAAACCTTGAACGGCTTTACGCTGATGCTGGATGAATCTTCCCTGATCCAGAATGAAAACGCCAAGCGTTCCAATTTCATTCTTGGGCTTCATCCTGACAATGTAATTCTTCTTTCCGGTACACCAACCGGGGGTAAGTATGAAAAGCTGTGGAGCCAATGCCAACTGTTGGGATGGAACATATCAAAGGAACTGTTCTGGAAGCAGTACATTGAAACGGAATGGGTTGAAGATGATGGTTTTTGGCGGAAGCAGATCACCGGCTATAAAAATGTTGACCGGCTGAAAAAGAAGCTGGCCGAACATGGGGCGGTGTTTATGACCACCGATGATGCCGGGATTGATCTTCCTGCAAAGAACATGATCCAAATGAAAACCCGGCCTTCCCCGGAATATTGGAAATTTTGGCGTGAACGGGTTGTGACCATCGACACCACAAACCTTCAGGAATTTGAACTGGATTCTGATTTCTTCGGTTCCAATGAACACTGTAAGCGGGAATTGATTGGTGATACCAGCTTGACCCGCCGCCTGTATGCCCGTCAGCTTTGCGGCCTATATAACCCATACCGCTATGAAGCCTTCCGGGATTTGGTGAACAGTACAGAAGATCGGCTGATCGTGTTCTATAACTTCACAGAAGAAATGGAACGCCTGAAGGGGATGGTGACCGCCATGAATCGCCCGGTTTCCATTCTATCCGGTGAAATAAAAGATCTGAATGCCTATCAATACCAGAGCAATTCAGTTACTTTCATTCAGTATCAGGCCGGGGCCATGGGGGGCAACTTCCAAAAGGCCAACAAGATCATTTATTTCAGCCTTCCCCAAGGTTGGGAACTATGGGAGCAGAGCCAAAAGCGGATTCACAGGATGGGCCAAGAACGCCCGTGCTTCTATTACCTTCTGATCTGCCCCGGAACGGTGGAAGAAGATATTCTGACCACCCTTCAAATGAGAAAGGACTATAACGATGAACTATTCCGAAAATACGAGGAAAAGACAGAACGCAATTAAGCGCCAAAGGTGGTTCCGCCGTATGTTCACCGTGGCCCTTCTAATGGGCATTCTGATTGGCTTTGTTCTTGGCCGTATTTCTGCCACCGCATTTGAGGACAAGCCAACCCCGGCACCGGAACCCACGGAAACCGCCTTTGTAATCAGCACCCCGGAGCCGGTGAATCTGGTTCAGGAAACCCCGGAACCTGTTCTGTTGGGTACATACAGGATCACCGCTTACTGTTCCTGTGAAAAGTGCTGTGGGGAATGGGCCAAGAACCGGCCTGATGGGATTGTTTATGGGGCTTCCGGTGAAGAACTGGTTGCCGGTGTTTCCTGTGCTTCCCCTTTGCCCTTTGGAACGGTTGTGGAGATTGAAGGCTTGGGTGAATATGTCGTTCAGGACAGAACCGCCGCATGGGTGGTTGAAAAGTATGGTGAACAGCAGATTGATATTTACTTTGACAACCATGAAGCCGCCTGTGAATTTGGCCTGAAATATCTGAATGTTTATCTGAAAGGAGAACCCGAAACATGATCAAGTGTAACACTAAATGCCCCATGGAAAAGTTTAATGGGTGTTGTCACTTCTGCCCGGATCGTGATTCCTGTGAATACTCTTGTTCCGAGGATCACAATGCCTGTGGGGAAGCCACCTTTGACGAGGAAACCGGCCTTCAGGAATTCCGTTCTTCCCAGCTTGCCACCCTGAACGCTATTGCTTCCCTGACCGCCCATAAAAAGGCCATTGAGGAACAGGAAAAGCAGATGAAAGCGGCCCTGTATGAAGCCATGGTGAAGTACGGGATCAAGAAATTTGAATCCGATGTTCTGAACCTTACCTTTGTGGAACCTACCACCGCCACCAGCATTGATTCCGCCAAGCTGAAGAAGAAATATCCTGATATTGCGGCGGAATGTTCCAAATCCAGCACCAAGGCCGGGTATGTGAAGATCACGCTGAAGGAAGGTGGGCAGTAATGGCAGAAGGTTTGACCCCGAAAGAAGCCGATGCGTGGGCAAAGGAAATGGTTCGTATTGTTACCGGGACAATCCATGAATTGGTTTCGGCGGCGGATCGCCATAATATTGATCGGGATTCAGCGGTTCAATATTTTTCAGACCTGTTTTCAGTGATGGCAAGTGTGTCCACCTTTGAACATTTTGCAGAAGGTGGTGGAACCAATGGCAAGGGATGAATTTTGGGATGCCCTGAAGGAACACGCCCACCAGAACCACAAAGAACGGGTTTCCAAGAACCCTGAGCGGATCGCCCATGCTATTCAGCAATTTGAAGCCCATGGGATTGAATACCAACTGAAAAATGAGCAAACCGGCCACTTTCACTGTTGGCGGAAGTCTGATGATAAACTGTTCCAATTCTACGCTGGAACCGGGAAGATTCAGGGATTGGAAAACCGTGGTATTCACAACCTGATCCGAATTTTGGAGGAGTAAGCCCATGATCATCAAATGGCACCCATGCCCCGGCCACCCCAATTATGAAATCAACCGATTGGCCCAAATTCGTTCAGTGAAAACCGAGAAGCTGTTGAAGCCTTATGACGATGGTTCCGGTTATTTGCGGGTGAAATTGGATGGGAAAAATTGCCGGTTACATATTCTTGTGGCGCTGGCCTTTATCCCAAACCCCGAAAACAAACCCGTGGTGAACCACAAGCACGGCAAAAAGCATGATTGCAGAGCTTCCCAACTGGAATGGGCAACCATTTCAGAGAACACAAAACACGCTTGGGATCATGGATTGATCCAGCGGGGGGGGGTGAAAAAACATGGCCGGTGAAAAGAACTTTGAAAACCGCCTGAAGGACTGGTTGGAATCTGAAGGCATTTATCCTTTGGGGGAACCGGTTGACCGGATGAAGGCCCCGCCCTGTGGGTATTGGGAAAAACGGTGGGGCGGCGGAAGATATACAAAATCCGGTTTGCCCGATATGAAGATCACCATAAAAGGCATTTCCCTTGAAGTGGAACTGAAGGCTTCCAACGGAACCCCTTCAGAACTTCAAAAGCGAAACCTGAAACAGATCAACCAATCACAGTGTTTCGGTTTCATCCTGTACCCGGAAGGTTTTGAAGCCTTCAAGAACATTGTGAAAGGGGTGAAAGAATGCGAGTTTCCCACAGCCGGGTTGAAGTCTTTGATAGATGCCCATACAAATACCGCTTGCGATATGTGGAAGGGATAGACACAATCCCGAACACCGATCCTGACAACGCCTTGATCCTTGGAACGGCCCTTCACACCGGCATTGAAGAAGGGGTTGAACAGGCCCTTGAATTCTACCAGCACAGCTTCCCGGTTTTGACGGATGATCATATCAACGAAATGATTAAACTGGAAGCCATGATTCCAAAGGCCAAGGCCCTGTTGCCACCGGGCGGAGCCTTTGAACTTCCCATTGGGAACGCTGATTTCATCGGGTTCATGGATTATCTGGTTCCTATTGGAAAGGGGCTGAAGCTGGATGGTTTGATCACCGGTGAAGATTTGGAAGAATTTGAAGCCTTTGACCTGTACGATTTCAAGTATTCCAATAACGCCAAGACCTATGCCGTTTCCGGTCAGCTTCATGAATACAAGTATTGGTATGAATTGACCCACCCCGGCCACAGGATCAGGAATATGTATTTCCTGATTGTTCCCAAGGTGAAGATCAAACAGAAGAAAACGGAAACCCTTCTTCAATTCCGGGATCGGTTGCAGGACGCTTTGAAGGAAGCTGAACCAACACTGATGCCGATCCAGTTTGACCCCATGAAGGTTGTTGGCTTTATGACCAATGTGAAGCACATGGTTGAAGCCGCAGAATTTCCCAAGAACCCAAACCACTTTTGCGGGTGGTGTGAGTATGAAGAATACTGTATGAAAGGATGGGATTATATGTTACTTCCCAAAAATGAACGGCGTGATCTGAACGCCACCAAAAAGAAGGTTGTTTGGCTGTATGGGGCACCCTTCAGCGGCAAGACCTTCTTTGCCAACCAATTCCCTGATCCGCTGATGTTGAACACGGATGGCAACATCAAGTTTGTGGATGCCCCGTACATTTCCATCCGGGATGTGGTGACCGTGGAAGGCCGGTTGACCAAACGGAAGCTGGCCTATGAAGTGTTCATGGAAGCCGTGGCAGAACTGGAAAAACAGCAGAACGATTTCAAAACCATTGTGGTTGATCTGCTGGAAGATGTCTATGAATCCTGCCGGGTTTACATCTGTGACCGTCAGGGCTGGAAGCATGAATCTGATGATTCTTTCCGGGCTTGGGATATGGTCACAAGCGAATTCCTGAACACCCTGAAGCGGCTGATCAATACGGATTATGAAAATATCATCCTGATCAGCCATGAGGACAGAAGCCGGGATTTGACCCGAAAAGGCGGGGACAAGATTACATCCATTCGCCCCAATATGCGTGAGAAGATCGCCAACAAGGTTGCCGGTATGGTTGATCTTGTGGCCCGTATCGTGGCGGACGATGATGAACGGGTGCTGTCTTTCAAGACCTCTGAAGTGATCTTCGGTGGTGGGCGGCTGACTGTTCACAACAAGGAAATTCCGCTGGATTATGAAGCCTTCTGTGAAGTGTATGAGGAAGCCAACCAGAAGGCCGCAGGAGCCGTCAAGCGTGGCGGTGATGCAACTACTACCCCCAAGCCTGAAACCTCTGACAGCGGCGAACAGCGGCCCAGCAGACGGGCAAAAAAGGCCAAAGAGGAAGCCCCGGCACCGGAACCCGCCAAAGATGATCCTGATGGTGAAGGTTCGGCGGCTGGTGACCCTACCACGGCCACTGATGGCACCACCGAAACCCCGCCTTGGGAGGGTGACGAGGACACCACCGATCTTCCGAAATGCCCGGACGCTGAACGGATTTTTGCACAGAACCGGGAAAACCCTGAAATCCCGCTTTGCCCCAATATTGATGCCGGTCACCGGTGCCATAAGGAAGGCGGCCCCGATGTTTGCCCCCTGTGGGATCGGCCCAAGGAAGAAGCGCCCAAGATGGATGTGAACCCGCCCCGGCGCACCCGGAAGAAGCGTGATGCCTGATGGCGGAAGTGCTGATGATTGCCGGGAAGCCTGAAACCATTTTCACAGCCCGTGATTTTGAATATCTGGTTGAAAAACACATGGGTTATGAAGCGGCAAAGTATTTCCGGGAATACGCAGAAAAAGCGGATGAAGAAGTAAGATCGGCCAAGGCCGGTGAAAATACAGACCTTGCTTCTTATGAAGCTGACCTTGAAAGCAATCACAGAGCCTTTCAGGATATTCAGACGGAAGCCGCCGTGATTATGGGTGTTCTTCAGGAAAAGCGGATCAACCGTGAGAAGATCACCCATGCAGTAAGGGAAATTGGAAAGATAATTTCCAACCAAATATAAGGAGGAACCCAAAATGAAAAACGATGCCCTGAACCATTTCAAAGAGGAAATGAACAAGCGTGGCCTGTTCCGCAAGATTCAGGTGTGCGCCAACCTGATCCCCCCCCCGCCCGGTGCTGATGGTGAAGCCCTGATCGAACTTCATCGTTCCGCCGCCAAGATCGCCATTCGGAATTACGCTGAACATCATGAAGATTTCTGTGATGTGATGGCGGATGCGGCCCTTGATCATCTGCTGAACACCGTTCTTCCTGATGATCTGTTCATTCCTGATGGTGGTTTTTCCCCTACGAAAGAAGAAGTTGACAACATGAACAGGGCCAAGGAAAAGGCTGACAAAGCGGCCAAGGTGCTTGATACCCTGTTTGGTGGGTTGGCTGATTTTCTGAAAACCATTTAATAAATACATTTTTTGGAGGTAAAAAACTATGGCTATTGATTTTGACAAGATTGATCGTACCGTTGATCTGAAGGGCCTTCAGGCTGATGTGGAGGATGCCAAGAAGAACGGCGGTGGTGACTTCCCCACCATTCCCGCTGGCAAGTATGAAGCCAAGGTGGAAACCATGGAGATCAAAGGCACCAAGGCCGATCCCAACCGCCCCATGCTGGCTGTGTCCTTCAAGATTCTTTCCGGTGAGTACAAGAAGCAGCGCCTGTTCATGAACCGTGTTCTGTACGGCACCAAGAACGATAAGAACATGATCGCTTCCGCTATGGGCTTCCTTGAAAAGCTGGATTCCGGTATTCCCGTCAGCTTCACCAGCTATAAGCAGTTTGCCCAGCTTGTCCTTGACATTGCGGAAGCCATTGATGGCAAGCTGGAATATGCCGTGGACTATGATGATTCCCGCTTCAATTCCATCAGCATTGATGAAGTTTATGAAGTCGAGGATTGAAAAACGGCGCAAAATTTTTTACAATAAAAGTGTCCTAAAGGACACCGCAATTCTTGAAAGTTTCTTTTCAAGGCCGGGGCTTTGCCCCGGTTGGCCCCATGGTGAAGCCTTCCCGTGGCGGGGCTGTTTCTACCGATTCACCAAAGAACATTCAGAAAGCGGGTGAAATGATGATCTTCTATGACTTTGAGGTTTTCAAGTATGATTGGATGGTTGTTTTCATCGACCTGACCGAAAAGAAAGAAACCGTGATCATCAATGATCCTGATCAGTTGCGGCGCTTCTATGAGAAGCACAAGGGAACCATTTGGGCCGGGTACAACAGCCGAAATTATGACCAATACATTCTGAAAGGAATCCTGTGTGGGTTCAACCCCAAGGATGTGAATGATTGGATCATTCTTGAAGATAAACCCGGTTACAGGTTTTCAAGCCTGTTCAGGAATTTCCCGGTGATCAATTACGATGTGATACCCAATCCACCTATCAGCTTGAAAACGCTGGAAGCATTCATGGGGCATTCCATCAAGGAAACCAGTGTTCCTTTTGATATTGACCGGCCATTGACAGAAGCGGAGATTCAGGAAACGGTTAAATACTGCCGCCATGATGTGGAAGAAACCGTTGAAGTGTGGTTAAGGCGCAAAGAAGATGAATTTGATGCCCAAATGTCCCTTGTGAAAGCCTTCAGCCTTCCCATATCGGATATTGGGCGCACAAAGGCACAGCTTTCCGCCAAAATCCTTGGGGCTGTTCAGCGGGATCATGATGATGAATTTGAACTTCAGCTTCCCGGAACCTTGCGGATTGAAAAATATACAGAGGTTTTGAACTGGTATAAAAATCCGCTGAACCGGGACTATTCCAAGGCCCTTGAAATTGAGGTTGCCGGGGTTCCCCATGTATTCGCTTGGGGAGGTTTGCACGGGGCAATTCCGCAATATTTCGGGGAAGGTTACTTCATCAATGTGGATGTGGCTTCCTATTATCCATCCTTGATGCTGGTTTATAAATGGATTTCCCGGAATGTGGCTGATCCGTCCAAGTATGAAGAAATCTATCATACCCGGTTGAAGCTGAAGGCCGAAAAGAACCCCATGCAACAGCCTTACAAAATCGTTCTGAATTCCACCTATGGAGCCATGAAGGATCGCCACAATGCCATGTATGACCCCCGGCAAGCAAACAATGTCTGTGTGGGCGGTCAACTTCTCTTGCTGGATTTGATTGAACGGTTGGAAGATCACTGTGACATTATCCAGAGCAACACCGATGGTATCTTGATCAAACTGCGTCACTATGACGATTATGAATTGATTGATGATATTTGTTGGGAGTGGGAAGAAAGAACTGGTATGCGGCTGGAATTCGATGAATTCAGGCGGGTGTATCAGAAGGATGTGAACAATTATCTGGTGGTTCCTGATGGGCCGTTGGTTGATGAAAAGGGAAAACCCCGGTGGAAATGCAAGGGCGCTTATGTCAAAAAGCTGTCTGATCTGGATTATGATCTTCCCATTGTCAACCGGGCCATTGTGAACTTCTTCCTTTACGATATTCCACCGGAAAAAACCATCATGGAATGTTCTGATTTGCGGGACTTCCAAAAGGTTGTGAAGGTTTCCAGCAAATACAAATACGCCATTTATTCCCCCACCATCACCCTTGAAAAGATCAGGGATGATAAGGGCCGGTCAAAAACTGTGAAGCGGTTCAGCGGGGGTGAGGTTCAGACAGATAAAACATTCCGGGTGTTTGCTTCCAAAGACCACAGCAAAGGCGGATTATTCAAGGTTTCCGGTAAGATCATCAAAGGCCGGGAAAAGAACCCTGAACAGTTTGCCAACACCCCGGATCACTGTTTCATCATCAATGACGATGTATGCGGTATGCCGATCCCGGATGAACTGGATAAAGGCTATTACATCAAAATGGCGTGGGATCGCCTGAATGACTTTGGAATTAAACAGGTTGGGGGGGGGATTTGACCAATGCAACTGTTCCGGGGCTATGTGCCGACAAAGGACAAGCAATGCCTTGAAAAATTCAAGGGGCGGAAAAGGCTGAACACCCTTGAAGATGTTCAAGACCTTGATGAATATGCGGCCATTCTTGGAGAAGAAACGATCCTGATTGATGTTGATGATGGTGAAACTTCTGATCTTCTGTTCAAGATCGTTCAGGATTTGGCCTTGAAGTGCCGGGTGTATGCCACCACAAGGGGCAAACACTTTTATTTCAAAAACCCTGAAGGGTATGTTGAAAAAAGCTGGACAAAACAAACCTTGGCCCTTGGCATTGAAACAGATGCCAAGGTGGGGCGCAATAACAGCTATGCCATTATGCGCTTCAAGGGTGTGGATCGCCCCATGCTTCAGGATTGCCCAGAAGATGAAATTCAGGAACTTCCCAAATGGTTGACCCCTGTGAAAACCAATATGAAGTTTCTGGATATGGAAGCCGGGGATGGACGGAACCAAAGCCTGTTCAACTACATTCTGACCCTTCAGAGCGAGGATTTCACAAAGGAAGAAGCCCGTGAAACCATCCGCCTGATCAACCGGTATGTTCTTTCTGATCCGCTGTCTGAACGGGAATTGGAAACCATTCTTCGGGATGATGCGTTCAAGAAGCCGGTGTTTTTCAAGGGTTCCACTTTCCTGTTTGATAAGTTTGCAACCTACCTGAAGAACAACAACCATATTGTGAAGATTAATGGTCAGCTTCACATTTACAAGGATGGTATTTATGTTCCGGGCCATGCGGAAATTGAATCCCAAATGATCAAGCACATTCCCCATCTGAAACGGGCCAACCGTTCTGAAGTGCTTGCCTATCTTGAAATTATGATTGATGGAGAAGCCAAGATCACCAACCCCAATGTGATTGCCTTCACCAATGGCCTTTACAACATCAAGGATGGTTCATTCAGGGACTTCACCCCGGATGTGGTGATCACAAATAAAATCCCGTGGCCCTACAATCCTGCCGCCTATTCGGAATTGCTGGATCACACCCTTGACCGGCTGGCCTGTAACGATCCTGAAGTTAGGGCCTTGCTGGAAGAAATGGTGGGCTATTGCCTGTACCGGCGCAATGAACTTGGAAAAGCCTTCATTCTGATTGGAGATAAGAGCAACGGCAAATCCACCTTCCTTCATGTGGTAAAGAATATGCTTGGGGATTCCAACATTGCTTCCCTTGACCTGAAGGAACTTGGGGACAGGTTCAAAACCGCTGAACTGTTCGGAAAGCTGGCGAACATCGGTGATGATATTGGTGATGAATTTATTGCCAATGCTTCTGTGTTCAAGAAGCTGGTAACCGGTGATCGGGTGAATGTGGAGCGGAAAGGCCAAGACCCGTTTGAATTCAATAACTATGCAAAATTCCTGTTCAGCGCCAACAATATTCCCCGCATGAAGGATAAAACCGGAGCCGTTCAGCGGCGTTTGGTGATCGTTCCCTTTGATGCAAAGTTTACCCCAAATGATCCCGATTTCCGCCCGTTCATCAAAGATGAACTTTGTGAACAGGATTCCATGGAATATCTGATTGTTTTGGGCCTGAAGGCTTTGAAATCTGTTTTGGGCAAGGCCCAATTCACCACTTCCAAGCGGGTTCAGGGGCAGTTGGATGAATACGAACAGAATAACAACCCCATCATTGGCTTCATTCAGGAAGTGGGCCTTGACGGGATTGTAAATGAAGCCACCAACACCGTTTACCGGCGCTATAAGGAATACTGCATTGCAAACAACTTCCAAGCCCTATCCGCCATTGAATTTTCAAGGCAGATTTGCAAGCGGTGTGGGTTCGTCACCGATGCAAAGTACATCAAGGGGAAGAAAACCCGTGTGTTCGTGGAAGGGACAGGTGGTGAAGAATGAGAAATCAGAACAGCATATTCACCACCTTGGGCGCTTCCAACCACGCCTTGGAAGAACGGGAACAGCATGATTATTATGCAACCGATCCAAAGGCCGTGGAACTATTGCTGGAACTGGAACCCTTTGCCCCGGTGATATGGGAACCGGCCTGTGGGGAAGGCCACATTTCCAAGGTGCTTCAGGCCCACGGATATGAAGTCATTTCAACAGATCTGATTTACCGTGGGTTTGGTGATCCTGAACCGCTGGACTTCCTGACGGAAACCCTTGAAGGATTTGAAGGGGACATAATCACAAACCCGCCGTACTCAATGGGCCTTGAATTTGTTCAGAAGGCGCTTGAAAGCGTCAGGCCCGGTGGGAAAGTGGCTATGTTCCTGAAGGTTCAATTTTTGGAGGGACAAAAGCGGGGGCTATTCTTCAAGAGTACCCCCCCCCCGAACAGTTTATATTTCCCGTTCCCGGCTGGCCTGTTATAAGAACGGGGATATGAGCAAAACAGACAGCGCCATAGCCTATGCGTGGTATGTGTGGGAAAAAGGCTTCACCGGTGATCCGGTGATCAAATGGTTTAACTGAAAGGATGATTGTAATGTTGCCAAAAACCAAAACGGAACGCCATGCCGACATTTGCAAGGAAATCAACGCCTTGTATGCCCGAAAAAATCATGATTATGGGGACAGTTTCCACCAGACCTTCACAGAAGAAGGAATGGCAATGGCCCGGATCAGACTTGGGGACAAGCTGGCCCGGTTCAAGAGCCTGACAAAAAGCGGGGTTCAGGAAGTCAAAGATGAATCTATCCGGGACACCCTGATTGACCTTGCCAACTATGCCATTATGACTGTGCTTGAAATGGATGATCTGAAGATGGAGGGAACCCCCAATGACCGGTAACGAGTACCAGAAAGCCGCATTGAGAACGGCAAGCGGCATGAACTATGAACATCATGGGATGTTGATGAACGGGGCTTTGGGCCTTTGTGGTGAATCCGGGGAAGTAGCTGACATTGTAAAGAAGGCAACTTTCCAAGGCCACCAGCTTGACACCGCCCACATTGCTGAAGAACTTGGTGATGTGGCGTGGTATCTGGCTATTTCCGCCAATGCGATTGGCTATGATCTTGACACCATTTTTGAAATGAATGTTTCAAAACTTATGAAGCGTTATCCGGAAGGGTTTGATCCTGAAAAGAGCATTCACCGCCCTGAATATGAAAATGGAGGTTCTGAAAAATGAAGATTATCAATGCTGATGTGGAATTTATCACCCCGATTGATGGGGCAACCATTCTGAAGCGGCTGGAACAGTGTGGGCGAGTGTGCTATAAGTCTGAAGCCAAGATCACGGACACCAGCGCCCCGGCATTTGTGGCCGGTATCATCAAGCGGGGCCATGAAGCTGTTTTGGAACACTGTTCCTTCACGGTGAAGTTTATCTGTGATCGTGGGGTTTCCCATGAGATTGTTCGCCACCGGCTGGCCGCATACTGTCAGGAATCCACCCGCTACTGCAATTACAGCAAGGAATGTTTTGACAGCGAAATTACAGTGATCAAACCTTTCTATATGCAACCGGGCATGAAAGATTTTCAAATTTGGGAAAGGGCTATGAATGCCTGTGAAGATGCCTATTTTGACCTGTTGGATTACGGTTGCACCCCACAGGAAGCCCGTTCTGTTCTTCCCAACAGCCTGAAAACTGAAGTGGTTATGACGGCTGATATTCGTGAATGGCGGCATTTCCTGAAGTTGCGGTGTTCTCCCGCCGCACACCCGCAGATGCGGGAAGTGGCCTTGATCCTTCTGGAAAAGGTTCATGCCCTTATTCCGGTTTGCTTTGATGATATTTGGGAGGAATACCATGAACTTTAAGAAGGCTGGCGGCAAAATCTTTGGCGTGGCCTTGAATAAGGCCGAACAAAGGGCCTTGGATCAGGAAATCAAAAAGCAGATAGTTGAAAACGATACCCAATTCAGCATTGACAATGATTCTTCCATCCTGTGGATGCTTCATGTTCATTTCGGGTTCGGCCCCAAGCGTTTGAAGAAGGCGTGGAAGCTGTTCTATGCCGAAAATATCAAATTGCGGGATCATTACCTGATGGATGCTGAAGATGGTGGTTGGCTTTGCCGCCAAAAGCTGAAAGGTATTGGGTGTGATGTGGAAGCATGGTATCAGGAAGAAAGGACGGTGAAACCCGATGCCTAAATCTTGGGAAAATGCTGAAGGCTATAATGATCCTACGGCCTATCACGGCACAAAGAACATTATTCGGGAAGAAGATGAACAGCAGAAGCGGGTGAACACCCTGATCTTCGTCCTGAAGTACATCATCCGTTTGGCTGGCTTTGAACTGCTGAACAGAATTGAAATTCGTGAACGCAAGAGCGGGAGGGAATACCGATGAAGCCGGTTCACACAGAAACAGTCAACACAATCTTCACCGCTAAAGGGTGTTTTGATTTACCAGCAACCGTGATGCAATCCCCCGGTGATGCCCCTGTGGTTGAAACCTGTTGGGAGTTGTCACCGGAAGAATTGGCCGTGGTTCAGCAGACCGGCAAAGTTTACCTTTCGATTGTGGGAGGTCAACCGCCCGTGTGCTTGTCTGTGGTCAGCTTGCAAGAACCCTAAAATAGTTGTTGGGGTGGTGGGTGGAACGGATGCGGAACAGATGTTTTTAATATATCTGTGACGCTGGAAACCCTTGAAAACAGCGGGATTTATTGATTATAGAACAGATGGAACAGATGTTATATTTCTTAAATATAAAATAAAAAAAATATATAAAGAAGTATAACTATATAAGAGAATGCAAAAGTATCTGTTCTATCTGTTCTATTCTCTGAAAATGCTGATAAATCAAGGGTTTTCCAATCCACCTGAACAGAACAGATGTGCAGAAAGGATGTGTTACATAGTGACTGATAAGGAACTTTCCCAACGGGCCAAGGATTATTTTGCCCAAATCAGAAAAACAGATCGCTTGATCAAGCGGCTGACAGATACAGTGTTCACCTTGCGTTCCAGCTTGACTTCCCAAAGCTATGAACTGAACCCTGATAAGGTACAGACTTCAGGCCCGAAAAACACCCTTGAAGAAACGGTTGCCAAGATCGTTGACCTTGAAGCCGATATTAACCGGCGCATTGATGAACTTGTTGATATGAAACTGGAAGCCTTCACCATGATCAACCGGATTCCTGATCTTGATCAGCAAAATATTCTGATCGGGCGCTATATCCAGTTGAAAAAGTGGGAAGATATTGCCCTTGAACTTAACTTTTCAATTCAATGGGTGTATGAACTTCACGGGAAAGGTTTGCTTGCTTTCTCCCAAGCGAACAGCGAGTTTTTCAGGAACAGAGAAAAACAGAGTGCCACCGCTTGAAAACAGAGTTTATTCTATGAGATAATCTATTTATGAAATTGCGCCTACGGGAAACCGGGGCGCTTTTCTTATACCTGACAGAAAGGCGGTGAATACCTTGACCCCAAGACAGCAGAAGTTTTGTGATGAATACCTGATCAGCGGTAATGCCACGGAAGCGGCAATTAAGGCCGGGTATTCCCGCAAGACCGCAAAGCAGACAGGAAGCGAAAACCTTGCAAAACCTGACCTTCGTGCTTATATTGACGAACAGCTTGCCAAAATCCATTCCGCCAAGATCGCTGATGCTGAAGAAGTGATGAAATATCTTACTTCTGTCATGCGGGGTGAGCATACCGAACAGGTTTTGAAGCTGGTTGGTGAAGGCGTTCAGACCGTCACGGATATTGATGTTTCTGCAAAAGAGCGCCTGAAGGCCGCTGAACTGATCGGCAAGCGTTATGGCCTGTTCACTGATAAAGTTGGACTTGAAGGCGCTGTGCCGGTGATCATTACGGGGGATGATCAGCTTGAAGATTAACCCCAAGGCAAAGGTGATCCGCCTTCCTGAAGTGGTGGGCAAAGGTTACGCCACCTTCTGGAACTTCAAAGGCCGTTACCGGGTGTGCAAGGGTTCCCGTGCTTCCAAGAAATCCAAAACCACGGCCCTGAACATCATCAAGCGAATGATGGAATACCCGGAAGCCAACACCCTTGTTGTTCGTAAGGTGTTCAGAACCTTGAAAGATTCCTGTTTTACTGAACTGAAATGGGCAATCAACCGGCTTGGGGTTCAGGCATATTGGGAGATCAAGGAAAGCCCCCTTGAAATGACCTATAAGCCAACCGGCCAAAAAATCTATTTCCGGGGCCTTGATGATCCCCTGAAGGTTACTTCCATCACCGTTGAAATTGGTTATCTGTGCTGGTGCTGGATTGAGGAAGCATACGAAATCATGAATGAATCTGATTTTGATATGCTTGATGAATCCATCCGTGGTGCTATTCCACCGGAAACCGGCCTGTTCAAGCAAATCACGCTGACCTTCAACCCGTGGAATGAAAAACACTGGATCAGGAAGCGGTTCTTCGGTGAGATCACCGGCAAGGATGCCCAAGGGAATCCCACATACAAATTCCATGATAGTTGGACTTCCCCGGATGGTCAGATTTTCGCCACAACCACCAATTACCTGTGTAATGAATGGCTGGATGCGTCTGACCTGAAGGTTTTTGAAAACATGAAGGAAAACAACCCCCGGCGCTACAAAGTGGCTGGCCTTGGGGGTTGGGGCATTGTGGATGGCCTGATTTATGAGAAATGGCGAGAAGAAGCCTTTGACATTCAGGCTATTTCCAAGAAGCCCGATGTGAAAAGCTATTTTGGACTTGACTTTGGTTATACCAATGACCCCACGGCCCTGTTCTGTGGGCTGGTGAGCCAAAAGGAAAGAACCATTTGGGTTTTTGATGAACTGTATGAAAAGGCCCTGACGAACCGGGCAATCTGTGACCGGATCACCGGCATGGGCTACGGCAAGGAACGGATCAAGGCCGATTGTGCAGAGCCGAAAAGCATTGATGAATTGCGGGAAGCTGGCCTGTACCATGTAAGAGCCGCCCGGAAGGGCAAAGACAGCGTGAACAATGGCATTCAGTATATTCAGGATTACACGATCATCATTCACCCCCGGTGTGTGAATTTCATCACTGAAATTTCAAACTACACTTGGGATGAAGATAAATTTGGGGCCAAGATCAATGTTCCCATTGATGATTTCAACCACCTGATGGATGCCATGCGCTATGCGCTGGAAGATGTTCTGGTTGGCCCCGCTTTCAGCTTTGATTAACACATTAGTAACAAAAGGCCCTGAAAACCGTGTGTTTTCGGGGTTCTGCTTTTATTGAGCAATAGAAAGGGTGATTGAAGATGCTATTTTTGAATACTGAAACGGCCCGTATCAATCGCCTGATTTCTGAAGGCGCTGGACGGGGTTTGACCGAAACACAGTTTTTTGCAAAGGAAATTGTGGCTTGGAAGAATTCACCGGAGCGCAAGGAACAAATTCATGGAACCAGCTATTATTCCGGTAAGCATGATATTCTTGATCGGAAAAGAACCACCATCGGGCCTGATGGGAAGTTGGTTCCGGTTGACAACATTCCCAACAACAAGATCATTGATAACCAGTATGCAAAGATGGTGGATCAGAAAACCAACTATCTTTTGGGCAAGCCCTTCACCATCACTTGTGAGAACAAAGCCTATGCTGAACAGTTGAAAAAGCGGTTCAATAAGGCTTTTCAGCGCATGATCAAGTATGTGGGTGAAGATTGTCTGAACGGCGGTAAATGCTGGCTGTTCGTCTATTACAATGACAAAGGCGAAATGTGTTATAGACGGTTCCCGGCATTTCAGATTTTGCCGTTTTGGGCTGATGATGATCACACCACTTTGGATGCCGCCGCCCGTCTGTATCTTCAGGAAGTGTGGGAAGGCTACACCAAAAAGATTGTGGAACGGGTTGAAATCTATAAGCCTGATGGGATTTACCGTTACATTCTGGATGGTTCTGTTCTGATCCCGGATGTGGAACTTGGGGATTATTCCCCTTATATTACGGTGAAGAACGGGGAAAATGTGGAGCCGTACAATTGGGATCGTTTGCCCCTGATCTGCTTCAAGTACAACAAGGAAGAAACCCCGTTGATCCGCCGTGTGAAATCCCTTCAGGATGGAATTAACCTTCTGCTGTCTGATTTTCAGAACAACATGGAAGAAAATGCCCGGAACACTATTCTGGTTCTGAAGAACTATGATGGTCAGGATTTGGGTGAATTCCGCCACAATCTTTCCACCTTTGCGGCTGTGAAGGTTCGGGATGATGGCGGAGTTGAAACCCTTACGGTTGAAGTGAATGCTGAAAACTATAAAGCAATCCTTGAACTGTTCAAGAAAGCCCTGATTGAAAATGCCCGTGGCTATGATGCCAAGGATGATCGCCTTTCCGGGAATCCTAACCAGATGAACATTCAATCCATGTATTCTGACATTGATCTGGATGCAAACGGTATGGAAACGGAATTTCAGGCCGCTTTTGATGATCTGCTTTGGTTCATCAATCAGGACTTGAAAACCAAAGGTGCTGGCGATTTTGAACAGGATGATGTGACCATTGTTTTCAACCGGGATATTCTGATCAATGAAACTGAAGCCATTCAGAATTGTTCCAATTCCGTTGGTATTCTTTCCAATGAAACCATTGTGGAACAGCACCCGTGGACAACGGATGTTGAAATGGAATTGAAACGGCTGAAGAAGGAACAGCAGGAAGAATTGGAACAGGCCCAAGAATATTCCGGGGCTTTTTGGAGCCGGGACAAATCAAAATAAGGAACCGGGCGGGGGTGAATAATCCCCGCCCTTCCTATATGCCGGGGCAATAACGGGGCGGGCCGGGGTTCACCTCCTTACCCGGTCAAGGGTGCAATTCCCTTCCCCGGCACCTTTTATGGCGTGTTGGTCAAGTGGTTAAGACACCGCCCTTTCACGGCGGGAACACGGGGTCGACCCCCGTACACGCTACCATTTGCCGGGTTGGTGAAACAGGCAGACACAGCGGGTTCAAAACCCGCCGCCTTCAAAAGCGTATGGGTTCAAATCCCATACCCGGCACCACAATTCAGGAAAGGGGGATCAGCCCACCATGAAAAATGCTGACTATTGGCGGGGCCGGTTCTCCATCTTGGAAGAAAGCGCCCATCAGGAAGCGGATCAGTACATTCAGAGCCTTGAAGAAATGTTCATGGATGCCCAACGGACTGTTCAAGCTGATATTGAACGCTGGTATGGGCGCTTTGCTTCCAATAACGGGATCAGCCTGACGGAAGCCCGGAAGATGCTGACCACCGGACAGCTTGAAGAATTCCGCTGGACGGTTGATCAGTATATCAAGATCGGGCAACAGGCCAATCTTTCCGCTGAATGGCTGAAGAAGCTGGAAAATGCTTCTGCAAAATTCCATGTTTCCCGGCTGGAAGCCATTCAGACGCAGATTCAACAGCAGATTGAACTTCTGTATGGAAACCAGCTTGACGGGCTGGATTCTCTGTTGAAGAAGATCGCCGGTGATGGCTACACCCAAAGCGCCTTTGCCATTCAAAAGGGCATTGGCCTTGGATGGGATATAACCGCCCTGAATCAGAAGAAACTTGAAACTTTACTTTCAAAGCCTTGGACAACGGACGGAAGAACCTTCAGTGATCGCATTTGGAGCAAGAAAAAGGAACTGGTGGGAAGCGTCCAAAAGGAACTGACACAGGGCCTTTTGCGTGGGGACAGCCCACAGAAGATCACCGATGCCATTAAGAACCGGTTCAATGTGTCCCGCTATCAGGCGGGGCGGCTGGTTCATACTGAAACCACCTATTTCAACGCCATTTCCACAAAGCAAGCCTATCAGGATTTGGGGGTTGAAAAAATTGAAATCTTGGAAACGCTGGATTCCCACACTTGCGAGATTTGCCAACCCCTTGATGGAACGGTGATCCCGCTGGCCCAATATGAACCCGGCGTAACTGTACCCCCGTTCCACCCAAATTGCCGGGGAACCACTTGCCCCCATTTTGCAGATATGGACGGCGAAAGAGCCGCCCGGAATGCTGAAGGGAAAGTTTACTATGTCCCGGCCAATATGACATATACCCAATGGAAAAAGGCTTTTGTGGACGGTGGTTCCAAAGATGGTTTGACGGAAGCCGCCGTAGGGGGTATAATTGAAGGGATCAAGAAATTGACCGTTGACGATTGTACCACCGTTGATGAAGTGGAATCCCTTATGAGAGAACAACGGTGGTTCCATGTTGAAGAAATCAACGGGAAAACTTATGACGGCAATGATCTTATGGCCCTTCAGGGGTGTGATCTTGAATGTGCCAAGGGAATTTATAAATCCTTTGAAGGTGTATTTGATAATCTTCCTGAATTGGTTGGGCAGTTGAATTCCATCAATGCGGCTACTTTGAACGGCACAACCTATGCCCAATGTATGGTTGGGCTTGGCCGTGGTGGAATTTCAGTAAATAAAAAGTATTTTAGCAATATTGAATTGCTAAAAAGAACTTATGCCAATGACCTTGCCCACGGTTTTCATCCAGCAGGAACGCAATGGAATTCCATTGTTACCCATGAAATCGGCCATGCTGTGGATGATTATTTGAGCAATACCCTTCACTTGGCCGGGTTCAATGGGTGGAAACCTAAATATGTTTCTGCTTATTTGCGCCCCAAGGTTATGAAGGCGTGTGGCTTGAAAATATCAGACACCCGAACCGCTGTTAGCGGCTATGCGACCCAAGACAGTAAAGAATGGTTTGCTGAATGCTTCTGTGAATGGATGGATAGTGAAACCCCCCGTCCGGTTGCGGCTGAATTTGGTAAACAACTTACTGAACTTATGAAAGGATTGGTGAAGGAATGAAAATGCCTGATTTTTTCACAAGTGAATTTTTCGTTCCTGAAGTGGATAATTGGCACCTGAAAGATGGTGCGCCGCCTGAAGTGGTGGAAGAATTTGAAGCGTACATGAAACGAAAACAGGAAAACGAAAAAGAAAACATTGTTGATTGAACCACCCCGGCTTTGGCCGGTGGTGGTTTTTTCATACCCTTTTCGCCGTTTCCCGGTGGTGGGCGGTAAACAGAACCGGGGAAATCGTGGTTCCTTACCCACGGTAAAAAAGGATTTTTTGAATGGAGGTATTCACTATGACAAAGGAAACCCTGATGCAAATGGGCCTGACGGAAGAACAGGCAAACAAGGTGATGGAGGGCTTGAACGGTTCTTTTGTTCCCAAGACCCGCTTCAACGAGGTCAACACGGAACTTCAGACGGCCAAGGCCACCATCAAGGAAAGAGATGGACAGCTTGAAACCTTGAGAAAGGCCACCGGTGACACCAAGGCCCTTCAGGATCAGATCACCCAACTTCAGGCCGACAACAAGAAGAAGGATGAAGATCATGCCGCTGAACTGAAGGCGCTGAAGATCAATGCCGCTGTGGACAAGGCCCTTCAGGATGCCCACGCAATCAACCCCGCCACCGTCAAGCCCCTGTTGGCCGCTTTCTTGGAGAAGGCCAATCTTGCCGATGATGGCACCATTTATGGCCTTGCTGATGAAATCGGCAAGCTGTCCAAGGCGGAAGGAACCAGTTTCCTTTTCAAGCCTGTGACTACCACCACAACCCCCACCGTGGCCGGTGCTTCCCCCGCTGGAAGCGTAACCACGAACCCCGATCCCAAGATCAGTGGCTATGAAACCCGCTTGGCTGATGCCCGTAAGGCCGGTAATGCCGCCCTTGTTGTGGCTATCAAGCGTGAAGCCGCCGCTGATGGCGTAAACCTGTTTTAACCTATCAATTTTCTAAATGAAGAAAGGATGTTTGAACTATGCCTAACATTACTGGTACTGGCAACACTTTCAACCTGCCCAACTTTGCCGGTGAGTTGTTCACCGCCGCCCCCACCCAGACCCCTTTCCTGACCATGATCGGCGGCCTGTCCGGTGGACGCAAGACCGAGAATGGCGAATTCCCCACCGGTCAGATTTACGATTTCCCCGCCGCTGAACAGCCTGCCATTTCTGAACAGGCTTCCGAAACTGCGCCCGCCGCAACCGCTTTGGTGCGTGAGCAGAAAACCAATGTGACGCAGATTTTCCACGAAACCATTTCTTTGACCTATGCAAAGATGGCGAACCGTGGTAAGCTGTCCGGCCTGAACACCGCTGGTCAGAACGCCAACCCCACTTCCGAACTGGATTGGCAGATTGCCCAGCGCCTGAAGAAGATCGCCCGTGATGTGGAACACACCTTCCTGAACGGCACCTATGCCAAGGCTGGTTTGGTTTCTGAAGCCAACAAGACCCGTGGCATGATCGAACTGTGTTCCACCGGCACCACCATTGCGGCTGGTGATGCTGAACTGTCTGTGGATATGCTGAAGCAGTTGTTCAAGGCTATGGCTGATGCCGGTGCCGCATTCGGCAACATGGTTCTGTTCTGCGGTTCTGAACAGAAGCAGAGAATCACCACCCTGTATGAAAAGCAGTTGGGGTACAATGCCGCCGCCCCCCGCAATGTTGGCGGTATGAACATTCAGAAGTTGGAAACCGACTTCTTTGAAATGGGCATTTGCTATGACCCCTTCATGAAGGCGGATTCTATTCTGATCGCTGATGTGGCCGCTTGCGCCCCCGTGTTTCAGGATGTTCCCGGCAAGGGCGTTCTGTTCTTGGAGGATTTGGCCAAGGTTGGCGCTTCTGAACGCAAGCAGATTTATGGTGAAATCGGCTTGGATCACGGCCCCGCCTTCCTGCATGGTTCCATCACCGGCCTGAAGAACGGCTAATTGGGGGTGTGAATGATGTTCAAGATCAGCGGCAAACAGAAATATGGCGGTGTGTGGGCTGATGGCAAGTGCATTGCCAAATTCATCAACGGTGTTGCCACCACCGATGATCCCGCCGTTGCCGAGATTATGAGGGCGCAGGGGTACACCGTGGAAGGTGAAGCCCCTGTGACTGATCCCCTTGCCAAAATGAGCAAGGATGATCTGAAGGCGTATGCCGTGGAACACGGCATTGATCTGACCAATGTTCCCGACAAGAAGGCGGACATTTTGGCCGCTGTCAAAGCGGCTGAAGGCGGTCAGTGAGAAAGGCGGTGACCCCCGTTGCGTGATGATGTTGTTGCAATGCTTACGGCCCTTGGCGTGACGGGGGCCGATACTGATCCGCTGTTGGATATTTTCTTGATGAATGTTCAACAGCGGATCATGAACAAAATTAACTGTTCCTCTATCCCGGAAGGGCTGGAAGGCGTGGCCGTTTATATGGCCGTGGGTGAATACCTGAACGCAAAAAAGGCTACGGGGCAACTTACAGGGTTTGATCTGGATGCGGCAATCAAGCAAATTCAGGAAGGTGACACCAATACTGTGTTTGCGCTTGGAGAAGGGAGCCTGACACCGGAACAGAGGTTGAATGTGCTGATTGATTATCTGATCAATGGCCGTTCTGATGAACTGTACCGGTTCAGGAAAATGGTATGGTGAACGCCCAGCGCAAGGCCCTTGAACGGCTTTGGAAGGATCGCTGTACCGTCTATCACCGGGTAAAGGTGACAGACCCCAAAACCAAACTCACTGATTTTGATGAAAAGCCGCTTCTTCAGGATCAGCCCTGTAAACTGTCTTTTGAAACCTTAAATTCAACTGATGGTGATCATGTTGCCACGGTTGCCCAATCCGTGAAGCTGTTCATTTCCCCTGATGTTGAAATCCCCGCTGGTTGCAAAATCGTTGTGACCCGTTTCAATGATTTGGAACGAACTTTCACCTATTCCAGAAGCGGTGAACCGGGGATTTTCACCAACCATCAAGAAATCATGTTGGAGCCTTTCAAGGGGTACGCCTGATGGCCCGGTGGGGAAAATGTGATTTCAGAGAACTTGAACAGTTGAACAAACGCCTTGAACAGCTTTCTTCCGTGGATTTTGATGCTTTTTGCCGAAAAATGTCCAATGAGATTGCCGCAAGGCTTTTGGCAAAGGTAAAGAAAAGAACGCCTGTTGGGGTGGTTCCGGGATATGCCACCGATGAAGCAAAGGAAGAATATTGGTCAGGATATGAGGGCGGCACCCTTCGGGACGCTTGGACAATCCTTCCTGTTGAAAAACAGGGTGATCAATACATTGTAACGGTGGTGAATAACACCGAATACGCTTCCTATGTGGAATATGGACACCGGCAAACACCGGGCCGATATGTCCCGGCCTTGGGTAAGAGCCTGAAGGCAAGTTGGGTGAAAGGGCGCTTCATGCTGACCATTTCCACCCAAGAACTTGAAACCCAAGCCCCCGCATTGTTGCAACAGAAATTGTACCTGTTTTTGAAGGAAGTGTTTTAATGCTGAATGAAATTATCAAAGGAATTTCAATGGCGCTGAACACCGCCTTTGGGGATGGATATGAAATCTATCAAAATGATGTGGAACAGGACTTGAAAGAAGGCTGTTTCTTCATTCAGGTTTTGAAACCCGAACTTTCCCCGTTGTTGGGGCGGCGTTCTATGAAACGGAACCCGTTTGATGTTCTGTATTTTCCAAAGGCCCCCGGAAATAATGCTGAAATGTTCACCGTTGCGGAAACGCTGATGGAGTGTTTGACCCTGATCAGCCTTCCCAACGGTGATCTTTTGCATGGAACCGGGATGAATTATGAAGTGGTGGATGGGGTTCTTCATTTCATGGTGAACTTCAACTTGCCGCTGATTCGGCCCTATGATGAAACCTATATGGAAACCTTGGAAACCGATGTTGGAACGGTGGGAGGGGGTTAAAAATGGCTACCAGCACCAAAACGAAAAAGCCCAAGGCAACAGAAGCGGCCCCGCCCGTTTCCAAGGCCCCGGCTTTTCCCAAGGAAAGAATTTTGACTTTCCAGAGATACGCCAAACGGCGTGATCTTCTGTCCACCTTGCTGAAGGATGGGCAGGAATACACCCATGATCAGGTTCAAAGCCTGATTGAAAACTTTATGAAAGGCAAGGTGAAGTAATATGGCCCTTGGCGGCGGTACTTTTCTGACGCAGAATAAAATTCTGCCCGGTGCTTACATCAACTTCATTTCCGTTGCGAATGCAAGCGCCACCCTGTCTGATCGTGGCATTGCTACGATCCCCCTTGACATGAATTGGGGGCCTGAAAATCAGGTTATGACCGTGGAACTGGCTGACTTCCTGAAGAACAGTCAGAAGATTTTCGGTTATGCCTATACTGCGGATGAATTGAAGCCCATGCGTGAGATTTTCAAACACGCAAAGACGGTGTATTTCTTCCGCCTGAACGCTTCCGGTGTGAAAGCGGCCAACACCTTCTGTACGGCCAAATACCCCGGAACCCGTGGTAACAGCTTGCGGACTGTGATCACGGAAAATGAGAACAGCACCAGTGAAGCCAAACTGTATGATGTGGCAACCTACCTTGACACGGTTCAGGTTGACCTTCAGACCGGTGTTGCTTCTCTGGCCGATCTGAAGCCCAATGATTATGTGGACTGGATCACCGGCGCAAGCATTTCCCTTACGGCTTCCCTTCCTCTGAAGAACGGCACCAATGGCACCGTTGAGGATGCGGCCTATCAGACCTATCTTGACAAGATGGAAGCCTATAACTTCAACGCTATGGGTTGCCCGTCCAACAACCCCACTATTTCCGCCCTGTTCGCCGCTTTCTGTGAGCGTATGCGGGATGATGTGGGTAAGAAGTTTCAGGTGGTTTGCTTCCGCAATCTGGCCGATTATGAAGGCGTGGTGAGTGTCAAGAACACCATTGCCGGTGAAACCGATGATCCCGCCCTGATTCCTTGGGTTACCGGCGTGATTGCTGGAACCGCTGTGAACAAGAGCGCAACCAACATGGATTATGATGGTGAATATGCCATTGATACCGATTACACCCAGACCGAACTGGAAAACGGTATCAAGGAAGGTTCTTTCATGTTCCATCAGGTGGATGAAAAGGTTGTTGTTCTGGAGGACATCAACACTTTCATTTCCGTTACGGATGTGAAATCCAGCGACTTTTCCAGCAACCAGACCATCCGGGTTTTGGATCAGATCGCCAATGACATTGCGGTTCTGTTCGGCAAGAAGTACATCGGCAAGGTTCCCAATGATGCTTCTGGCCGGGTGAGCTTGTGGAACGATATTGTGAAGCACCACACCGAACTTCAGAATATCCGGGCCATTGAGAATTTCAGCGGCGATAATGTGACCGTGGCGCAGGGCGATACCAAAAAGGCGGTTGTGGTGACGGACTATGTTACCCCCGTCAACGCTATGGCACAGCTTTACATGACTGTCTATGTGCAGTAAGAAAGGGGTGTAAATCGGTATGAATACGGTAATGAATGCGAAAGATACCGTTTCCGCTTCTCTTGCGGAATGCTTTGTGACCATCAGTGATCGCCGCTTGAACTTCATGCAGGCAATCAACCTTGAAGCCAAGTTTGAGAAGAACAAAACGGAAGTGCCTATTTTGGGCAAGACCGGCAAAGGCAATAAGGCCACTGGCTGGAAGGGTACGGGTTCCGCCACCTTCCA
>OGQR01000608.1_pt1 | contig 29842 bp, 24 predicted proteins | sample 1553271 | NCBI WGS metagenome assembly OGQR01 (sample SAMEA2579970, study PRJEB22360) | human gut metagenome | biome: human gut; feature: human-associated habitat; material: faeces | place: Denmark | collected 2008/2010 | reverse complement strand
CCTAATCGTGCAAGCACGAACGGCTTTTGGAGCTTTTGACCCTGGTATCATATAATATACTAAGAAGGTATATGATTTCCCAGAAGGGAGATAATATGCCTTCTTTTTTTGTTTAATAAGACAAAATTAAAATACTAGAATGATATAAAAAGACAGAAATGGAGATGCAAAAATGGATTTAAATGAATTTTTCAAAGAACACAATAAAGTAGCATTGGCATTTTCTGGAGGAGTAGATTCTTCCTATCTGCTTTATGCAGCAATTAAGAGTGGAGCGCAGGTGCGTGCCTACTATGTCAATGCTGCATTTCAGCCACAATTTGAGCTTGATGATGCTATGCGTCTTGCAAAACAGCTAAATGCTGATATGAAGGTATTAACAGCAGATGTTCTTTCAAATGAAACAGTAGTGAAGAATCCTTCAGACCGCTGTTATCACTGCAAAAATGTTATATTCAATATGATTCTTGCAGAGGCGAAGAAGGATGGTTTTACAGTACTGATGGATGGAACTAATGCATCTGATGCAGAAGATGACCGCCCAGGAATGCGTGCGCTTCGAGAGCTTTGTGTCTACTCACCACTTCGTATCTGTGGTCTTACAAAGACGGAAATTCGAAGACGTTCAAAAGAAGCAGGTCTTTTTACATGGAATAAGCCAGCTTATGCCTGTCTGGCAACACGTATCCCAACAAACGAGCGCATCACTGCAGAAAAGCTTGAAAAGACGGAAGAAGCAGAAAATTATCTGTTCTCTCTTGGCTTTACAGATTTTCGTGTGCGTTATTTAAATGACTCTGCAAAGATTCAGATGCCGGCAGCACAGATGACAAAGCTTTTAGAAATGCGAGAGGAAATTCTTATAGAATTGAAAAAATATTACAAAGAAGTGCTGCTTGATTTGCAGGCCAGATAAAAATTTGATTATATGGGGAGATAAAGTTGTGAATAGCGAGGCAAGACAGATACTAGAAGCAGTGAAGGCAGGAAGTATGAGTATAGATGATGCACTGCTTGAAATAAAAAAAGAGCCTTTTGAGGATATTGGATATGCAAAGGTGGATTTACACAGAAAAATCCGCCAAGGCGCAGCAGAAGTAATCTATGGTGCAGGAAAGACACCAGAGCAGATGATTGGAATTGTATCTGCTATGTTAAAAAATGGTCAGGATCATATTTTAATTACACGTTTATCATCAGAAGCGGCAGATATGATTAGTCAGGTACATCCATTGCATTATCACAAAGATGCAAGAGTTGGCATTATCGGAGAAATGCCAAAACCGACTGGAAAGGGAAAGATTGTTGTGGCGACAGGCGGAACATCTGACATTCCGGTAGCAGAGGAAGCAGCGCTGACAGCAGAAATTCATGCAAACGAGGTTGTGCGCCTATATGATGTTGGAGTGGCAGGACTGCATCGTTTATTAAATCATATGGATGAAATCATGAGTGCAAGTGTAATCATTGCAATAGCTGGAATGGAAGGCGCACTAGCAAGTGTAATAGGCGGCTTAGCAGATTGCCCTGTCATTGCAGTTCCTACAAGTGTAGGATACGGTGCATCCTTTGGCGGTGTTTCAGCACTTTTGTCAATGCTTAATTCCTGTGCAAGCGGTGTATCTGTAGTAAATATTGACAATGGCTTTGGCGCCGGCTACTTGGCAGGAATGATGAATCATATGTAACTATTAATCATTTGAAATAAAGGAGAAAAACAAATGAGAACATTATATTTAGACTGTGGAATGGGTGCAGCAGGTGATATGCTGACAGCAGCACTTTCAGAGCTTTTGCCTGATCAGGATGCATTTTTTGAAAAAATGAATGCACTTGGAATCCCGGGAGTTCATTTTGAGAAAGAAAAAACGCAAAAATGCGGTATTACAGGAACACACAGTAAGGTGACAGTAAATGGTGAGGAAGAGGAAAGCCTTGATGTGCATCATCATGATCACGATCATCATCATGACCATGAAGACCATCACCATGACCACGACCACCATCATGATCATGAAGACCATGACCACGATCATGAAGATCATCATCATGACCACGATCATGCGCATGGTGCACATCATCACCACAGCAGCCTGCATGATATTGAGCATATCGTAAGAGATCATCTGCCGGTATCAGATCGCGTAAAGGATGATGCAAGGGCAGTTTATCAGCTGATCGCCCAGGCTGAAAGCGCAGCACATGGTGTACCAGTTGATCAAATTCATTTTCACGAAGTAGGAACTATGGATGCTGTTGCTGATATTACAGCAGTCTGTATGCTTATGGAGGAGCTTTCTGTTGATCAGGTGATTGTATCACCAGTTCATGTTGGAAGCGGAAAAGTACGCTGTGCACATGGTATTTTGCCAGTACCAGCACCGGCAACTGCTTATATTTTAAAGGATGTGCCGATTTATGGAGGAAGGATTCAGGGAGAGCTTTGTACACCGACAGGCGCAGCACTTTTAAAACATTTTGCCACAAAATTTGGTGATATGCCAGTTATGAAGACGAAGGCTATCGGTTATGGAATGGGCAAGAAGGATTTTGAGATGGCAAATTGTGTCCGCGCGATGTTAGGAGAGACGGCAGATGATGTAAGCCGTGTTTCTGAGCTTTGCTGCAACATAGATGATATGACTGCAGAGGAAATTGGCTTTGCAACAGAGACAATTTTAGCAGCAGGTGCTCTGGAAGTATTTACTGTCTCCACAGGAATGAAAAAATCCAGACCAGGCATTTTACTTGAAGTGATGTGCCGTGAGGAAGACCGAGACCGAATGATTGAACTTATATTTTTGCATACAACTACGCTTGGTGTTAGGGAACAGTTTTCAAGACGCTATACTATGACACGCTCTATAAAGACAATAAAGACTCCATATGGTGATGTGAGAAAGAAAGTTTCGACAGGCTATGGTACTTCACGTGAAAAGTATGAGTATGAAGATTTGGCATCAATTGCAAGAAAGCAGGGAATATCCATTCGCGAAGCAAGGCAGACTGCAAGTGACTTTGATAAATAAAAAAGCTGATTAGAATTTTTATTTACAAAAAAGGAGAATGATATGAGAAAAAAACATGTAAGAAATTTAACGGCAGGCTGTGCTGCATTTATGGCGGCAGCATTTGTATTTTCAGCAGGCTTTTCAAAAACAGCATTTGCAGACGAAGCAGACAAAACTACACTTGTATATGGAAGCACTGACTATACACGCATTAACCCGGCAATGGATGAGCATTGCGAAATAAACGTGCTGTTATTTGATGGTCTTACTGATCATGATGGTGATAATCAAATTATTCCGCGTTTGGCAAAGAGCTGGGAGTATGATGAGGAGAATTTAACATACACGTTTCATCTTGAGGAAGGCGTCAAGTGGCATGATGGTGAGCCTTTTACAGCAGAGGATGTAAAATTTACATTCGAAGCAATTATGGATCCGGCAAATGAATCTGAGAATGCACCTGATTATGAGGATATAGAGAGCATTGAGGTGATTGACGAACATACGGTAGCTTTTCATCTTTCTAACGTTAATACCGCTTTTTTGGAATATATGACAAAACCTGTTATGCCAAAGCATCTGTTAGAGGGTGAAGATTGGCAGACATCTGACTTTTTCCGTGCACCAGTTGGAACAGGACCATATAAGTTTGTAAGTTGGGATGCAGGACAGACTATTACAATGGAAAAGAATGAGGAGTATTTTGCCGGTGCAGCTAATATTGATACAATTGTATTTAAGATTGTGACAGATGATAATGCAAAGGCAATGCAGCTATTAAGCGGCGAGCTTGATTTGGCGCAGATTACACCAAAGGAAGAATCACTTTTTGCTGATAATGACGAATTTAAAGTGTACGATATGACAACTTCTGACTACAGAGGCATTCTCTACAACTTTAATAACGAGTATTGGCAGGAGAATGCCGATCTGATTCCAGCAATCAATTATGCGATTGACCGTCAGGCAATCCTTGATGCAGTGCTGTTAGATAAGGGTGAAGTGGCATATGGTCCTCTGCAGCGAAATAAATATAACAATGAAAATGTGGAGCACTACGATTATAACTTAGAAAAGTCGGCAGAGATTTTTGAAGCAGCAGGATGCACACAAGATGCAGATGGCTACTGGTGCAGAAACGGGGAGAGAATTAGCTTTACAATTAACGCGACACCAGGTGATCAGGTGCGCATTGATATGGCGCAGATTGCAGCACAGCAGCTTCGCGAGGCAGGACTTGATGTAAAAGCAGATGTACCGGCAGGCGGAATCGACTGGGCAGGACAGGAGTGCTGCATCATTGGATGGGGATCTCCGTTTGATGCAGATGATCATACATACAAGGTATTTGGTACAGATAAAGGAGCGAACTATTCTGGATATTCAAATGCACTTGTAGATGAATACTTAACACAGGCACGTCAGACAGAGGATGAAAATGAGCGTAAGGAGGCTTATGCAAAGTTTCAGGAAGTATTAGCAGAGACACCGGCTTACACATTCTTCTGCTATATTGATGCGCTTTACGCAGCAGAGAATACGATTCAGGGAATAGATGAAGATACTGTATTAGGTCATCACGGTGTAGGCATTTTCTGGAATATCTGTGACTGGACAATTGAAAATCAGTAACAAAACGAAAGGAAACAAGCGATGAAGAACAAATGGCTTAGTGTGCTTTTCAAAAAGATCGCTGCATTTTTTATCAGCATATTTGTGCTGTCTGCCATTGTGTTTTTCTTATCACGAATTACGCCGATTGATCCGCTGCAGTCGTACTATGGTGAGCGCGTAGAGAAAATGAGTGAAGAACAAAAGGACAGTGCCAGAGAACGTCTTGGATTAAATGATCCGATTCCGGTACAGTATGTACGCTGGCTTAAGCTGGCGCTGTCCGGTGATTTTGGAATTTCCTACAAATATAAGCAGGACGTTACTATTGTGATTAAAGAACGTATCCAAAATACACTCGTTTTAGGAGTATTAAGCTATGTGATTTTATTTATTGGAGCATTGCTGTTAGGACTTTTATGTGCTTGGAATGAAAATAAATTTGCAGACAGGTTTATTGTGCGCCTTGGAACGATTACAAGCTGCATTCCGGAATTTTGGATGGCACTAATGTTGATTTTTGTGTTCAGCGTATTGCTTGGCTGGTTCCCGGCAAGCGGTGCATATTCAATTGGAGGAGGCAGCTTAATTGACAGGCTGCGTCATCTTGTGCTGCCATTAATTGCCTCAGTGGCTGGTCATTTGTGGTATTTTGCCTATATGGTGCGAAATATGCTCTGCGAAGAAACACGTTCAGAATATATCGTGCTTGCACGTGCAAAGGGAACAAAAGACAGTACAATATTATTTCGTCACTGCCTAAAAAATGTGCTGCCAGCTTATATTAGTCTTATGGCAGTTTCGGTAGCGCATATTCTTGGCGGTACTTATTTGGTAGAAGCAGTATTTGGCTATCCGGGAATTGGTATGCTTACGTATGAGAGTGCCAAAACATCTGATTACAACATGCTTATGGTACTATGCCTTTTAACAGGAGTAGTGATGATAGCAGCAAACACGATTGCAGAGCTAGTGAACGCAAGCTTAAATCCATATATGGCGCAGGAGGAAAAATGAGTTCTGAAAAACATATAATGAAGAGAAAAAAAGTACCGTTTCTTTCCTTTGTGCTACTTGGTATTTTGATTATGGGATGTGTGTTTGCACCATTTTTTTGCAAAGATGCGTCCTATATGGATCTTATGAACTGCAGTCGCGCACCAGGGCGTGAATTTTTCTTTGGAACAGATACTATGGGACGCGATCTGTTTTCATGTATCTGGCATGGCGGACGTGTTTCTCTTACCATTGGCTTTTTATCAGCTGCAATATCAGCAGTTATTGCAGTTTTGTATGGCACAGCAAGTGCACTGTCACCTGCGTGGCTGGATAGGCTTTTGATGCGTCTTGTAGACGTGCTTCTTTCTGTTCCGTCGCTTTTGCTTGTCTTATTTGTGCAGGCAGTATTTGGAAAAAATATTATAGGAATGAGTGCAGCGATAGGACTTTGTGGATGGTTCTCAATGGCAAAAATCGTGCGCACACAGGCAAAAACAGTAAAAGAAAGTGGATTTGTCACGGCATCACAGTGCATGGGCGGCGGTTTTTTTCATGTGCTTTACTGGCATCTTGCCCCAAATTTTCTTCCTTCAATTTTATTTATGATTATTATGAGTGTACGAACAGCAATAGCTGAAGAATCAACACTTAGCTTTCTGGGGCTTGGCCTTCCAATAGAGACAATCTCGTGGGGCAGTATGCTCGCACTTGCCCAGAATGCCTTCGTTATGCACGCATGGTGGATGATTTTGATTCCAGGCCTTTTTTTAATACTCCTTTTTTTATGCCTCACCGAGATAGGAAGCTGGTGCCAAGAGCGCATGAATCATAAAAAAAGGCAGATGTAAAACATTCTTAGAACAGACAATAATATAAGCTGTGAAACAGGTCAGAACATTGAATCTAATTGATCTGTTACAAGTTGATTGAATTTATCGTTAACAGAGCTTTTTGTTAGCCAACAGCTTAATTCGATATATTTTTCATTTGCCATATTTAGTCGGCCTAATTGAATATCTGTCAAAATATTTTTGGCTGTTACAAGTACTTTGGGATGCGGACTGTCAACAATAAATTGTACTCTTGCTGAAGATTGACCTAATCGTTCAAGAAGCAATTTCTGTTTTTCCCAACGAAGACGCGATTTGCCACTTTCAAATCTGCTGTAGGTTTCAGGTTCTATAATTCCTTCACATGCCTGATGCTGTGTAAAGCCTTTTTGTAAGCGTGCATTTCGGATGACATCATTTGAAATCCATATATGATTATCAGTAGATGATTCCCATATAGCATAAGGATTTATTGCTGAAGAATTGACAATAAAGTCATATTTTTTATATTCATTTAAAATTTTTTCTTGAACAGAGAATTGCGTATTACGTGAAGCAGAGATAAAATTTTTTTGACAATTAAGTATTAACCATATGGCACCGTTGTTTTGCTCACGCTTCATGAGCCTTTTTGTCTGTTCTAAGATATCCCATGCCTGCTTAATGTTACCTTCAATAAATTCTAGCTCTGCTAGTTTTACTGCTGCAAGTGGAAGAATACGAATACTTTCTTTGTTGCGTTTTTGCATACAGGCAAACAAAAAAGGTTTGCAAAGCCATTCTAAAATTTCTTTTGCATCAGATGTATGCTGGTTGTACAATAAGGCATCTGATGTTAAATAAATAAGCTCTAATTCAAGCTCAGCTAAAAAATAATGACCATTTTTACACCATTCTTCAACTGCTACGGAATGAAGAGTTTTCCATGTTTTTCTTAGATGAGCTAAGTACATAATTTCTAAAGTGCTTGAAGTGCATTCACTATAAAATAAAACAGCGTGTGATTTTTGAGTTAGAGCGGTTTTTAAAAGCCAGCCATAGATTACCTGTACAAATAGATCATGAATGCGGCCGCTTCCTTGAATAACGGCATCTGTATTTTGCCATGCATTAGAGTAATCAAAAACTAATAATTTTCCTTTTTTTAATAGTTCCTTTTGCTTTTCCAGCTGCTGCTGTGTAGCATTTAAGGGAATGCTTCTTAATTCGTCTGTAATAGATCGTAATACCTTTCTTTTTTGAAGTAATGTTTCTTCATCTTTTGTAATATAGCATTTGTAAATAAGTGGTGACACAGACATTCTTTCCAATAAAAAATCCCAGATCATTCTATCTCCCAAGCCTTCATCATGTTCGATTTTACTGAATTTTTTTGCGGTTAAAACACCTTCACGAATTGTTTGGGAAGATATTCCGTAATCGTCAAGACCTTGCAAAAGTAGATCACCAATTGTATAATTTAAACTCAATAGAATCTCCTCCCTGTCAGCTTTGTAAATTAGACAATAATAGTAAAATATTACAGCATATTAGGCTATTTGTAAATGATCAGAAAAGGAAAAAAATAAAAAATAAAGTCCAAATATATCATTTGGATTATGGCAGATAAATGATATCATAAATATGCAAAATGCAATAGAAAATATTGAGGGATAAATGAAATAATGAAATTGATAATGACCTATTACAAAAAAATGATTATCACATATAAAAAGCTTTTTGTGATGTCATTTGTGATTATGGCGGCAGTGACCGTGAGCAACCTTTTGATTCCGTGTGGAATGCGCTTTTTGGTAGACAGTATCTCACAGGCGAACAGTCTTGGACAGAAAGAACTTCTTTTTTTGCTTGCCGCATTCGCAGCATTTTTATTATGTATGGGGTTTAATACCTGGATGGAAATTAGATGGTATTTGCTGCTAGATAAGTTAGGCGGTCTTTGTATGAGAGACTTGACACTCAAGATGGAGGCAGCACTTGCGGCCGCTTCCCTATCCGATGCCGATAAGATTGGTGCGGAGGTGTTAAAGCATACAATGTATGCTGATGTGCTTGATGTATTTCGTGTGACAGGTCATCATATACCATCGTTTATCAGTGCGGTATTGACAACTATTGTATGTATGGTATTGGCGTTTGCATTTAGCATGAAATTTGCAGTTTTTTTGGTGTTTTCAGTTGGTCTTGGCTGGTATGTGTCATTTTTGGGGCGAAAGCGAATTTCACAAAAGGCAGGCAAGACAAATCAGAAAATGAAACAGTGCCATGCCGTCTGCAATCAGTATATTGACTCAATGACACTTGTCCAGACAAATGATGTGCTCAATTACTTTCAGCAGGAAACAACGAGAAAATTAAGTGATTTTATTCAGACTGCAAAAAAAGAAGATCGCCTTATGCTTTTTTGGTCTAAGTTGTCCGAACATTATAACACGATATCTACTATGCTGCTGTCTGTTTTATTGTTGATTCCTTCATGGGGCGGATCAATTGGAAATTTGATCTTTTTTACGATGTTGTCAACGGTAATTAATTCGCAGGGTCAGAATGCACAGGAATTGCTGCGGCAAATTATGCGCGCACAAGTAAGCTTTGAGAATGTAGATAAGGTGTGCAAATTAGAGCCGCGCCAGAAAGCAGAGTCATTAACAGATGTTGAATCAATCGAGTTCGACTCAGTTTATTTTTCTTATGCAAGCGGTGCACCTGCCTTAACACAAGTTTCCTGCTGTCTGCAAAAAGGACAGATGGTTCGCCTGATGGGTGAAAATGGCTGTGGAAAGTCTACATTTATAAAGCTCTTGCTTGGACTTTATCGGCCAGACAGTGGAACAATAAGAATCAATTCACAATCAGTTGATGCTTATTGCAAACATGATATGAGCCGCCAGTTTTTGTACGTTGGTCAGGAGGAGATTTTTTTAAACGAGACAGTAGAAGATTATTTACACATTATCACACAAAATGAGGGAGAAGCTGTGACATATCTGTTAAAAGAATATGATATAGCGGCGGATCGTGCCATCGAAAATGAGGGAAAATCATTGTCGGTGGGACAGAGAAAGAAGCTGTTAATCATGAAAATGCTTCTTAGAATCGAAGAAGCATCTGTTTTGATTGTAGATGAAATTGAGGCTGGTCTTGATCAGGAAACGAGAGAAAAATACGAGCAGTTGTTAAATTTTATTGCAAAAAAGAAGAATAAACTTATAATTGTCGTTGAGCATGACCCACAAGGAACGATTGAATTTACAAAAATAATGCATTTTGAACACGGCCATATTGTGAATATTGACAATTTCTAAACTACAGTTCACAGATTAGATATTTTTTACTTGCAATTTAAACTTTCGTGTGCTATAGTAATGAACCATAAGAAACGCATTGAAGGAGACTCTATCCCAACGATCTTGACAGGAAGAGGGCGTCACCGACTGAGAGCGCCGTCATGAGGGACTGGGTGTGGGAACGCTCCGGAGCGGGCATTCTGAGCTTTTATTATGAGTAAAAGGGTAGGTTTGCACGTTGGTTTACGTTATAACCATAGAGTGATCCAGATATGGATTGAATGCGGGTGGTACCGCGGAACGAAGATGTTTCGCCCCGGAGACTGTAATAAGTTACAGTTTCCGGGGTTTTTTGTATAATGTAGCAACTTGCAAAGCAAGTTAGCGAATCCGAATGTTTTTAGAATTGCGAGAGTTACGGAGTAATTCGTAAGCATTATAATAAATAAAAGTACCAGCATCAACCATGGAGACTCGTATTTTGGCTGAAAAGAAAGGACAACATGGAATTTATCAGTGGAATCAGCAAAAAAGAGTATGCAAGTATTAAGGAATTGGCACAGGGAAGCTGTGATGGAAAGACTGTTCGCATGGAGGGAATGGTTCATGCTGTAAGAGACATGGGCGATGTACGCTTTGTGATCTTACGAAAGGCAGAGGGACTCGTTCAGTGTGTCTATGAGGAAAAAACAGCAGGCTTTGAGTTAGGCGAATTAAAGGATGAGAGCGCAATTCGTGTAGAGGGTGTTGTTTATGAAGAAAAGAGAGCACCGTTTGGAAGAGAGCTTCGTTTAACATCAGTGACTATTTTATCAGAGCCTTCGGCAGCAATGCCATTACCTGTCAACAAATGGAAACTAAATACTTCACTGGAAGCAAAATTAAACTATCGTCCATTATCTCTTCGCAATTTGAAAGAGCGAGCAAAGTTTCGTATTCAGGAGGGAATTGCAAGAGGCTTTTGTGAATTTTTAACTTCACAGGGCTTCACGCAGATCAGAACTCCAAAGATCGGAGCAAAGGGAGCAGAGGGCGGTTCTAATGTATTTAAGCTTGATTATTTCCACCGTCCGGCGGTACTCGCACAGAGCCCGCAGTTTTACAAGCAGATGATGGTCGGCGTGTTTGACCGTGTGTTTGAGACTGGACCTGTATTTCGTGCAGAGAAGCATAACACAAAACGCCACTTAAATGAATATACGAGTCTCGATTTTGAGATGGGCTTTATCGACAGCTTTCAGGATATCATGGCAATGGAAACCGGCTTTTTACAGTACACAATGGAGCTGTTAAAGAAGGATTATAAAACAGAGCTTGATATGCTTGACATTACACTTCCAAAGGTTGATGAGATTCCACAGGTACGATTCGATGAGGCAAAGCGTCTTGTGGCAGAGAAATATAACAGACAGATCAGAAATCCATATGATCTTGAACCAGAGGAGGAAGCACTGATTGGCCGCTACTTCGAGGAAGAATATGGCGCAGACTTCGTATTTGTTACTCACTATCCGAGTAAGAAGCGTCCATTCTATGCAATGGATGATCCAGATGACAAGACATTCACTCAAAGTTTCGATCTATTGTTTAAGGGACTTGAGGTTACAACAGGAGGACAGCGTATTCACGAGTATCAGATGCTTCTTGACAAGATCGAGGCAAAGGGTATGACAACTGAAGGCATGGATCAGTACCTTGATATCTTCAAGCATGGAATGCCGCCGCACGGAGGACTCGGCATTGGCCTAGAGCGTCTGACAATGAAGCTGATCGGTGAGGATAACGTGCGTGAGACCTGCCTCTTCCCAAGAGATCTTTCCAGACTGGAGCCGTAACATTTAATGAGCGGTGAGACGAAGAAGTCAAACCGCTTTCGTAAAAATATAAAGAAAAATTGGAAGGAAATCACGATGGCAAATATAATTGATGATGAGACAATAGAGTATGTTGGAATATTAGCAAAGCTCGCGCTTTCCGAAGAGGAAAAGGAGCAGGCAAAAAAAGATATGTCTGATATGCTTGACTATATAGATATGCTTGGTGAGCTGGACACATCCAATGTAGAGCCAATGAGTCATGCATTCCCTGTTTTCAATGTGTTCCGTGAGGATGTAGTTACAAATGGAGATGGAAGCGAGGAGACACTTGCAAATGCACCGGAACAGAAAAACGGGGCATTCAAGGTTCCAAAGACTGTGTAATGGTGTTCTGAATAATTACAAAACATTTGGCTTGATTAGATAACAGGTAATGGAGAGACAGGAGACAGTTTAATGGAGATTCAAAAATTGACAGCAGTTTCGCTGGGAAAAAAGATAAAAGAAAAAGAGATCTCCGTGCGGGAGGCGCTTGATGCAGTTTTCGCACAGATTGATCAGACAGAAGGCAGGTATCATGCGTATGTGACACTCGATAAGGAGGGCGCTTACAAGCAGGCTGATGTTGTTCAGGAAAAAATAGACAAGGGTGAGCTGACAGGAGCACTTGCTGGTGTACCGGTAGCCATCAAGGATAATATGTGCACTAAAGGACTGTTGACTACCTGCAGTTCAAAAATTTTGGAAAATTATATTCCAACCTACACGGCATCTGCAGTTCAAAACTTAACTGATGCGGGCTGTGTAATCATTGGAAAGACAAACATGGATGAGTTTGCGATGGGAAGTACAACAGAGACTTCATATTATGGTGTTACAAGAAATCCTCATAATCCAGACCATGTTCCAGGCGGTTCTTCAGGAGGAAGTGCAGCAGCAGTTGCCTTAAATGAGTGTTTTTTTGCACTTGGTTCTGATACAGGCGGTTCCATTCGTCAGCCATCTGCATTTTGCGGCATCACCGGTATGAAGCCAACATATGGCACGGTTTCCCGTTATGGACTTATTGCCTATGGTTCTTCACTTGATCAGATTGGTCCGATGACAAAAAATGTTACTGACTGCGCAGCTGTTCTTGAGACAATTGCTTCCTATGATAAAAAAGACAGCACGTCGATGAAACGCGAAGAGTATGATTTTACGTCTGCACTTGTAAGAGATGTAAAAGGTCTTCGCATCGGACTTCCAAAGGACTATTTTGGCGATGGTCTTGACAGCGAAGTAAAGGCAGCAATTTTTAAGGCAGCAGAAACCTTTAAGCGTATGGGAGCTATTGTAGAGGAGTTCGATTTAGGTCTTGTTCAATATGCAATTCCGGCATACTATATCATAGCATCGGCAGAAGCTAGCTCAAACCTTGAGCGTTTTGATGGTGTAAAGTATGGCTACCGCACAAAAGAATATGGTGATCTTCACAGCATGTACAAAAAGACACGTTCTGAAGGCTTCGGTTCAGAGGTAAAGCGCCGTATCATGTTAGGTTCCTTTGTTTTAAGCTCAGGATATTATGATGCTTATTATTTAAAGGCATTAAAGACAAAAGCACTTATCAAGCAGGAGTTTGATAAGGCATTTGAAAAATATGATATTATTCTGGCACCGGCAGCACCAACTACTGCACCGCTTTTAGGTAGCAGCTTACAGGATCCTATCAAGATGTATTTAAGTGATATTTATACAATATCTGCAAATCTTGCCGGAATCCCAGGTTTGTCAATTCCGTGCGGAAAAGACAATAAGGGTCTTCCAATTGGAATGCAGCTTCTTGGTGGCTGTTTCCAGGAAAAAACATTGCTTCGCGCAGGTTTTGCGTATGAAAAGGCAAGAGAGGAGGAAGCGTGATGGCACAGTATGAAACCGTGATCGGTCTTGAGGTTCATGTGGAGCTGGCAACAAAAACAAAAATTTTCTGCGGCTGCTCCACCGCATTTGGAGGTGCTCCAAACAGCCATACATGTCCTGTCTGCACTGGACTTCCAGGTTCTCTTCCTGTATTAAACAAGCAGGTTGTTGAGTATGCAATGGCAGTTGGACTGGCAACTAATTGCCAGATCAATCAGTATTGCAAGTTTGATCGTAAAAACTATTTTTATCCAGATAATCCGCAGAACTATCAGATCTCTCAGTTATATTATCCGATATGTCATGATGGCGGAATCAAGATAGATGTAAACGGTCAGAAAAAGATTGTACGTATCCATGAGATCCATATGGAGGAAGATGCAGGAAAGCTTGTTCATGATGAGTGGGAGGATGTCTCATTAGTAGACTATAACCGTTCAGGTGTGCCGCTTATAGAGATTGTTTCTGAGCCAGATATGAGAAGTGCTGATGAAGTTATTGCATATCTTGAAAAGCTTCGCCTGATTATTCAATATCTTGGTGCTTCAGACTGTAAGCTTCAGGAAGGTTCTATGCGTGCAGATGTCAACTTGTCTGTTCGCCCTGTTGGTGCAGAGAAATTTGGAACACGTACCGAAATGAAGAATTTAAATTCATTTAAGGCTATTGCGCGTGCCATAGAATCAGAGAGAGCGCGTCAGATTGAGCTTATTGAAGAAGGCAAGAGTGTTGTTCAGGAGACGAGACGCTGGGATGACAATAAGGAATATTCATATCCTATGCGTTCAAAAGAGGATGCGCAGGATTATCGCTATTTCCCAGAACCAGATCTGCCGCCGCTTCAGATTCCAGATGAGTGGATCAAACAGTTAAAATCATCTCAGCCAGAGCTTCGTGATGAAAAGATGGCACGCTATAAGGAAGAATACGAGATACCAGATTATGATGCTGATATTATCACAGGTTCTAAGCGTATGGCTGATATTTTCGAGCAGACTGTTGCTCTTGGTGCAGCGCCAAAGAAGGTATCAAACTGGCTGATGACAGAAACGATGCGTCTTTTAAAAGAGCAGATGATGGATCCGGATGAGCTTGATTTTTCACCGAAGCATTTGGCTATGCTGATTGCACTTGTTGAGAAAAAAACAATCAACCAGACAATTGCAAAGGAAGTTTTTGAAAAGATTTTTGCAGACGACATTGAACCAGAGAGTTATGTAAAAGAGCATGGTCTTGGTATGGTCAGTGACACAGATGCACTGCAGAAAACGGTAGAGGAGGTTGTTGCTGCAAATCCACAGTCAGTAGCAGACTATAAAGCAGGAAAGCAAAAGGCTATCGGCTTCTTAGTTGGACAGACTATGAAGGCCATGAAAGGCAAGGCAAATCCAACAGCTGTAAATGAGATTTTAGTGAAATTATTAAACGAGTAGCAAGATCTGCTCATCTGTTGAAAAAAACGGATGAGCAGATCTTTTTATACAGAAATTTTTTGGAAAATTTACAAAAAATTGCTTGATTATTTCTAATAAATGTGATAAAATTACTTTGTTTGATAATTAACAAACGAAGTCTTGCAAAAGCAGGACCAAATAAAAATATATCATTTAATAAAAACTGGCTGCGGTTAGACAGACCAGAATAGAAAGGAAGAGTTATCATGGCAAGATTTACATTACCAAGAGATCTGTATCATGGCAAGGGAGCACTTGAAGCATTAAAGACGCTGAAAGGAAAGAAGGCAATCGTCGTTGTTGGCGGTGGTTCTATGAAGCGTTTCGGTTTTCTGGATAAGGTTGTTTCCTATCTTAAGGAGGCAGGTATGGAGGTTCAGCTGTTTGAGGGTGTAGAGCCAGACCCATCAGTGGATACTGTCATGAAGGGTGCAGCAGCAATGACCGAGTTTGGACCAGACTGGATCGTATCAATCGGAGGAGGATCTCCAATCGATGCAGCGAAGGCTATGTGGACATTCTATGAGTATCCAAATGTTACATTTGAGGATCTGTGCATTCCGTTTAACTTCCCGACACTTCGTACAAAGGCTAAGTTCTGTGCAATCTCATCTACATCAGGTACTGCTACCGAGGTAACAGCATTCTCCGTTATCACCGATTATAAGAAGGGTATTAAGTATCCGTTAGCAGACTTCAACATCACTCCAGATGTTGCTATCGTAGATCCAGAGTTAGCAGAGACCATGCCAAAGAAGCTGACTGCACATACAGGTATGGATGCTATGACTCATGCAATCGAGGCATATGTTTCTACTCTTCACTGCGAGTACACTGATCCGTTAGCACTTCATGCAATCGAGCTGATCAGCGAGTATCTGATTCCATCATACAATGGCGACATGGACGCACGTGCAAAGATGCATGATGCACAGTGTCTGGCTGGTATGGCATTCTCTAACGCACTGCTTGGAATCGTTCACTCCATGGCACATAAGACTGGTGCAGCTTACAGCGGCGGACATATCGTTCATGGATGTGCAAACGCAATGTACCTGCCAAAGGTTATCCGCTTCAATGCAGTAGAGCCAGAAGCACAGAAGAGATATGCAAATATCGCAAGATTCCTTCACTTAGAGGGAAGCACCGATGCAGAGCTTGTAGATGCACTGATCGCTCATATCCAGAACATGAATAAGCAGCTTGATATCCCGACCTGCATCAAGGATTATGAGGGCGGAATCATCGACGAGAAAGAATTTATGGAGAAGCTGCCAACAGTTGCAGAGCTTGCAGTAGGTGATGCTTGTACAGGATCCAATCCAAGAAGCATTAACCCAGAGCAGATGGCAAAACTGTTAAAGTGCTGCTACTACGATGAAGAAGTAGATTTCTAATTACTTAATAAAAAATTTAGGGCGCGTACCGCAGGGTGCGCGCCCTTTTGCTTGCAAATCGGAGTGGGAAAGGGTATAATTAGTTTATAAAATTAGCACAGTTTTGTGCGGAAATGAGGAAAAAATGATATTACTGACATCGGACGGCATAACATCCCCGCAGTTGGAGGAAGAAATAAAAAAAGCACTTGTGCCAATCTCAAGAAGAGCAGCGCTTGTGACAACCGCCTCGTGCCGGTACAAAGAAAAAGATCATAATGTTCCAGTATTAAGTGCGCTCATGAGGCGCTTTGGACTTGAGCCGGAGTGCGTGGACGTGGAATTTCAGGACGCGACTTTTTTATTGGCATATGATGTTGCTATTTTGATGGGCGGAAATCCATTTTATCTGCGTAAGCATTTAAAAAAGTGGAAAAATAGTCTGGAAGTTTTGACTGAGCTTGCTAACCGCCATGTGCTTATAGGAATAAGTGCCGGCAGCATGGTTCTTGGCGATACGATGGAGTTTGCCTGTCAGATTGAACCCGGTGGTATCGAGGAAGTTGGAGAAAATGTAGACTGCAGCGGTTTTGGCATTGTGCCGTTAAATATTATGCCGCATTACCTGGCATATCTGACTGCTTATGAACAGACAAAGGAGATACTGGAAAGCTACGAGGAGGAGACAGGACGAAAGATATGTACCATAAATGACGGCGATGGCATAATCATTTCACAAGCAGGAAAAAAGGGACGCTATATCAAAGATGAGCGATATACACCGATTGTTGCGCCTGGCATGCCAGAGTATCAGGCATATTTTTTTGATCTGTATGGCACTCTGATTGATATTCATACAGAAGAGGGTGATCATGAGCTTTGGGAGTTTATGGCAAAATATTATGCCTACAAAGGTGCAAGGTACGGTTCATGGGAGCTTCGCTGGAGATATGGTGCATTGATTCATGATGAGGAAGAACGGCTTTTGCATGAAAATCCCAAACAGATTCCTGAGCCACAGGTAGAACGTGTCTTTATGCGTTTATATGAAGAAAAGGGTGTGCGTGTTTCTATACAGGAGGCTGTGGATGCCGCGCAGGTATTTCGAAGCTTTTCACTGCGCTATGTTCGCTTATATTATGGTGCAAAAGAGCTTCTTGCCCACCTGAAAAAGAAAGGAAAAAAGCTCTATGTGCTTAGCAATGCGCAGCAGGTATTTACTGCCAGCGAGCTGCGCTATCTTGGTATTTACGATTACTTTGATAAAGTGTGCCTGTCATCAGATTACCATTGCAAAAAGCCAGATGCTGCTTATTTTAAGACATTATTAACGTCAGAAGGCTTAGATCCCACAAAGGTAATGATGATCGGAAATAGTGAATATGATGATATACGTACTGCAAAATCACTTGGTATGGGTGCCTGCTACATTCATTCCAATTTGTCACCAGAAGGAGAGACGGCAAATTGTGATATTGTTATGAGAGCAATGGATCTGCCGTCTCTGGAGAAGATTTTGTGCCGCGAAGCACACTTGGCGTAATTCCATATTTTTTCTTAAAGACGCGGTTAAAATGAGGAATGCTGTTAAAACCGCATTTTCTTGCAATGTCCATGATTGGTTCGTCAGTGTCTGCAAGCAGCAGTCTTGAAGCTTGAGACAGGCGATAGCTGTTTAAGCATTCTGTGAATGTTATGCCAATCGTGGACTTAAAGAACTTAATAAAGTGAGACTCACTAAATTCACATACTTTTGCCATCTGCTCAGTAGACAGCGGTTCACTGTAATGATCTGTGATATAGCTAATGATTTGCTTTGTCTTTACTACTGATTTTTGTGGCCGGCTCTTTGGCTTTACAGACGGCTCATTGTAAAATAGCAGATAAAACAGGCGAAAGAGACAGCTCTTTATGCCAAGCGGATAAGCTGCTGAATAAAACGTCTGCAGCTGAAACATTTCCTCAAAACATTGACGAAACTCATTGTACCAGCCGTATTCAGGCGTGATAAGCCATGGAATGACTTGCTCTCCCTTTGAGAGTGGCTCTAAGAATGCAAATGCATCGTCATTATCTGTACTTCCAGAAAGAAGAGACAGTGGAAACTGGATCATGCTAATCTTCAGTGAGGAGTTTGAATCTGCTTCAATGGAATGCAGCTGACCTGGTAAGATCAGACAGATATCGCCCTTCTTTACTGAAATTTTTTCAAGGTCAATTGATACTTGTCCGGTTCCTTCACGGATTAGAAGAATTTCCATAGTATCCTGCCAGTGAATAGATACAGAAGAAATGTCATCAGGCAGAACAGCCGTCAGGGCAGCAAAAGGAAAAGAACCTGTTAAAGGTTCGTGCATTTCAAATAAGTCGATGTTTTGGATATTCATATGTATAATAATAAGCCTTTCTCAAAGTCAATCTTTTTCTCGTAATAGGTATACCACAAGAAACGAAAGAAAACAACCAAAAATGTGGAAGAGCAAAAACTTGACAGACACTTTTTTCATTACTATTATTAAAAAGTAAGCAGAAAAAGATGGTCATTTAATAGGAGGTGAAGAATGGAACTATATCATGCGAGTAAAGAGATTGTTCAGTACCCAGAAGTAAGAAAGGCAAGGTATACAAAAGATTTTTCTTGGGGATTTTATTGCACCAATAATTTTAAACAGGCAGTAAGATGGGCAAATCGCGGAATTGGTGATCCGATAATCAATTACTATGAATATAAGCCAAATGAAAAATTAAATATATTAAGATTTTCAGAAATATCAGATGCATGGTTAGACTTTATTGCAGAGTGTAGAAGTGGAAAAACACATTCCTATGATATTGTAGAGGGACCTATGGCAAATGATACAGTATGGAATTACGTAAATGATTTTCTAGCAGGGCGAATAAACAGAAAGCAGTTTTGGGTGTTGGCAGAATTTAAATATCCGACACATCAAATAAGTTTCCATACATTGTCGGCACTTGATTGTTTGACGTTTGTAAAGAGTGAGGTAGTTTATGACAGAGAAGGAAAGAAATGATTATTTTTACGTATGCGCACTAATTGAATATATTGCAAGAGAAACAAAAAATCATCGTGGAGATATTGTGAATCAAATTGGTGAAGATGGTATAAAAAAGCTTTTGTATGATGCAGAGGTAGATCACTGCCTTAGTTTTGAACAGGTTAGCGATGAAGTAGTTGATTATTATAAAATAAAGCAGGGAGATTTTGATACAATATCGGCTTGCAAGTATTCGATCCCGAGTTTTCTTGATATTGGTAAATTATATAGTATTATGATAGAGGACTGTGCGAAGCCGGGAGATGAAGTTTCAGAGTTGATGAAAATATTTTCTTCTTTTATCAGTGATGAGATATCGAATTTTAATACCGATTTATATTATCAAAATCCAAACTATCTTGAGTGGTCATATAGAGAGGGAAAATTATTAGATTGATCTTATTATACACCACTTTACAAGTTTTAATTCAAGAAACTTTGTCTGCTTTTGAATAAAACTGCCAAAAGGTCAAAACCTTTCTTTCGCTTTGAATGAGGTTTTGGCCTTTCTTGGTTTTTGCCTTAAAGAAAAGTTAATAACTGAAATTACATTTTAAATTTATCGTAAGAATTGAACACTTTTAAATATTGTCAGAAAGTGATATACTGTATCTGATTAAAAAAAGAACAACAAACCGCATTGCGGGAAGGGATGGAAAGTATGAAAAAAAGAACCGTTTTAATCGGTCTTGTTTTAATTGCTGCTGCAGGCGGCGGCTTGTATTATTATAAAAATTATTATAATCAGGAAAAATTGGCATCTGCAGAGTCAGCAGAAGGATCTGTTTATATGAGCAAGGCATCTGATATTATGGATCAGGGCGCACTTGGCGTAAAGACGCGCCTTGTCGGTGTTGTAGATCCGCAGGAGTCAAAGGATATAAAGCTTGATTCTGATAAGCAGCTTAAGGAGACTTTTGTAGAAGTTGGCGATGAAGTGAAAAAGGGTGATCCTCTGTTTTCCTATGATGTTGAGGCAATGAAGCAAAAGATTCAGGAGGCTGATCTGGAATTAGAGGAGATGAATAATACACTCCAGACGATGAACCAGCAGTTAAATGAGCTGAATGTTCAGGCATCTAAGGCAAAGGAGTCTGAGAAGCAGGCGTATAATCTTCAGATTCTTTCAGCACAAAATTCAATTCATAAGCAGGAATATAATATAAGTGTCAAGCAACTGGAGCGTGCGCAGCTGGAGAAAAACGTTGATAATGCAGTTGTCTATTCAGATATTGACGGTATTGTAAAGAGTATCAATTCTGATTCATCAGGCAGCGGTGATTCATATAATTATGGTTCTTCTGGCTCAAATGCCTTTATGACAATTCTGGCTACTGGTGATTACAGAATTAAGGGAACCTGCAATGAAATGAATATTTACAACTTATATGTGGGTGAGCAGATGGTAATTCGTCCAAGAGCTGATGAAGATAAGATATATACTGGTGTTGTAAGCAAAATAGAGACAGAGCCGGCAACAGATAACAATAATAACGGTTCTTCTGATTCCTCATCAGAGAGCAGCAAGTATCACTTCTATGTGACTGTCAATGAGGCAATGGATCTGATGCTTGGACAGCATGTAATCATGGAGGAGGATACCGGAGAAACAGAGGAAAAGACAGGTCTTTGGATTCCAAACTACTATGTAGTATCAGATGATGAGACAAATACTTACTATGTGTGGAGCTGTGATGACAATCAAAAGGTATGCAAGAAAGAGATAAGTGTTGGAGAGATTGATGAGGAAATGCTTGAGTACCAGATTCTTGATGGACTGACAGAGGATGACTACATTGCTTTTCCAGATGAACTGACACAGGAAGGTATGGAGGCTATTTTGCCGGACAGCATGGAGAATGGTGAAAATCAGGGCGATGCAGGAAATGCCGGTGCGATGAATGTGATGGAGTAAGGGGGCAGGCAGTATGCTGTTAGAGCTAAAAGATATAAATAAAAGTTATTTCCAGGGAAAGCAGGAAATGCCCGTCTTAAAAAATGTCAATTTTAGTGTAGAGGAAGGCGAGTATGTGGCAATCATGGGACCGTCAGGTTCCGGAAAATCAACATTAATGAACATTATCGGATGCTTAGATAAGCCAACTTCAGGAAGCTTTTATCTAGATGGAAAGGACATTTTAAAATATAAAGACAATGCACTTTCAACTGTGCGTTTAAATACGATTGGATTTGTATTTCAGAGTTTCTTTTTGATGATGAAGCAGACGGCACTTGAAAATGTGTGTCTTCCGTTGACATATGCGGGAATACCAAAGCGAAAGAGAAAGGAGATTGCTGCGCAAGCGCTAAAGCGTGTCGGACTGGAAGATCGTATGAATTATAAACCGACACAGCTGTCAGGTGGACAGTGTCAGCGAGTAGCTATTGCAAGAGCCATTTCCAATCATCCCAAAATTTTGCTTGCGGATGAGCCAACGGGTGCGCTTGATTCCAAGTCTGGTGCACAGATTATGGAGCTTTTTCAGAGTCTTCACGAGGAAGGTGTAACAATTATTATGATTACGCATGATTCAGAAATTGCATCACATGCGCAGCGTGTCATTCACATCCGCGATGGACAGATTGCATAGCAACGGAGCAATTCGTGTGTATTGGTTGGGGGCAAAATACCTTTTGACCCCAACATCATAAAATATGGCAAATGGAGGGCAGTATGAAAAAATTAGCAGTTTATATTCTGGTACCTTCGCTGATAGTAGGAAGCTGCGGAGCCGGTGTATATGTGTATCAGAAAAATAAGCAGGCAAATACATATGTAAAAGTTGTTCCTGTCAGCAGCATATCGACATCCGATTATGGTTCCGATATGTATATGTATGGACAGGTTGTCAATAATCAGCGCCAGCAAATAAGTGTTACGACCTCACAGAAAATTTCAGAGGTCTTAGTGAAAAAAGGCGACAAGGTAAATATTGGTGATCCTATTTTAAAGATGGACACAACAATGGACAATTTGAATTTGCAGGATCTTGATATTCAGATTCAGAAAAAGGTTCTTGAGATTTCAGATGGTTTTAAACGGTTGGACAAATTGCAGAAGACAACACCGGCAGCACCGTTTAATCCGGGTGATTTTGATCCAGGCTGGAATCCAGGATGGGATCCGGGCTGGGAAGAGCCAACGGAGAGTTCATCTGAAGAAGAAAGCTCAAGTGAGGAAGAAAGTTCATCCGAAGAAGAAAGCTCAAGTGAGGAAGAAAGCTCATCCGAAGAGGAGAGCTCAAGTGAAAAAGAGAGCTCATCCGAAGAGGAGAGTTCATCTGCACAGGAAAGTTCTTCTGAGCAGCCGACCTCATCACAGGAATCAAGCAGTGAAGAGCCAACAAAGCCAGAGGAGTCAAGCGGTGAGCAGACGAGTGCAGAGCAGCCTACAGGTACTGAGCCGTCCTCGGAAAGTCCATCTCAAAGCTCATCTTCAGAATCGTCTGCGGAGCAGTCAAGCCAGGATCAGTCAAGCACAGAGGAATCTAGTCCAGAGCAGTCAAGTTCAGAAAATCCGAGTACGCAGCCAAGTGAGGAATCAACGCCAGAACCGACTACGGCACCTGATCCGACAGGCGCAAATGGAGAACAGCTGATTGGAAAAGAAATTACAAAAATAGAGCAGGCAGCAAGCGGTGATGGAAGCGAACAGTCACCATATTTGTTCCTTTGCGGTGCTGATGCAAAGCTTGATAATGCACTGATCCGTAAGCTTGTAAGTGAGAAAAAATATGCAACAATTCGTTTTTATAATGAGAGTGGAATGCCGGCGTATGATCTTGATTTATCAAAGATGATTCTTTCTGAGGATGATAAGCCGATTATTCATACACATAATTATATAGAAGAAAGCCGCACAGAGGCCACATGTTTGTCGCCGTCAATTGTAACATATCGTTGCGACGGATGCGGTGATGGCTATATTGTGCAGGAGGGTGAAAAGGCAGATCATGTATTTGTAGATATTGTAAATAACCCTGCAACATGTGTGACAAAAGGATATCTTGTTAGACAGTGTTCAGTATGTGGTGTGATTGAAACGCAGCAGACTGACCCAGATCCGAATGCACATCAGTATGTATTGTATTATGATGGCGGCACGACAAGTCCGTGGAATTATTACCAGTGCAGTGTATGCGGTGCAACAAAGACAGAGGCAAATCCTAATTATGTGCAGCCAACAATTCCATCTTCGGAACCATCGACAGAGTCTGGCACACAGAGCGCATATAATATCACAGAGGAGCGCACGGCAATGCTGGCAACAGCATCTGTACGTCATACACTGACGGCGGCAGGCAGTGGAGATGATGACAGCAAGGGATCAGCACCAGCTGATATCTCACTTCCAACATTCCAGAATGAGGATTTTAGCGGATACACAGCAGAAGAACTTGCGAAGGAGATTCAGTCTCAGAAGGAGAGTCTGCGTGATATGGATTTGGAGCGCAGAAAGTTAGAGCTTGAATATGCAAAGCAGCAAAAAGAGCTGGCAAAAAGCGCAACTATCTGCAGTACCGTAAAGGGAACAGTGGAAAAACTGCAAAATATGGATGATATTGATTATTCGGAGCCATTTGCCGTTATTAACGGAGGCGAAGGATATTATGTTCAGGGAACAGTCACAGAGGATCTTCTTGATACTTTTGTGCCGGGAATGGAGATTTCATGCAACAGCTGGGTGAATGATTCATCAATTTTCTGTACAGCGGTAGTAACAGAAGTTTCTGAGTATCCAACTACAAATACGATGGGAGGTTCACAGAATCCAAATCTTTCATATTATCCGTTTGTAGCATATATTACGCCAGAGGATGGAAAGGGACTTACAAATGGCGCTTATGTTGATATCAGCCTGACGACTCAGGGTGATGCTGATTCTCTTTATATAAGTCAGATGTATGTAAAGAAGGAAGATAATCGATACTTTGTATATGCGAGAAATCAACAGACTGGTCTTCTTGAAAAGCGCTATGTCACGATTGGAAAGAGTCTGTATGGCAGCTATTACCAGATCAAATCAGGATTAACAAATGATGATATGATTGCAGTACCATTTGGAAAGACTGTAAAGGAAGGTGTTAAGACGACAAGTGAGTATGGTGATGACAGCAATGGACAGATGGATCCAGGTATGAATCCAGATATGAATCCAGATATGGATGCAAGCATGTATGACAATGGAATGACTTATGATGCAAGTATGGCAGATGATGGCATGATGTATGATGCAAGTATGGCGGATGATGGCATGATGTACAATGAAAGCATGGCAGATGATGGGGAGGTGGATCAGTAAATGTTTGAAAATATACGATTATCCTTTCAGGGAATCTGGTCACATAAACTGCGTTCGTTTCTGACAATGCTTGGTATTATCATCGGTATTGCAGCCATTATTGCTATTGTTTCTACCATTGAAGGGACAAATGAATTAATCAAGCAGAACATGATGGGCAATAACCGTCATACGGTAAAGGTTCAGCTGTCACAGGATGATTATACATATGAGATCAGCACATGGAATCCATCACCAGAGGGTGTACCGCTCTTTGATGAGGATACGCGTCAGGAGATTCTGCAAATTCCAAACGTGCTGCGTGCTGCATTTTATCAGGTGCGTTCCGAGTATAATAGTGTTGTTTTTTATAATAATCAGTCGTTAAGCAGCTGTACGGTGCTTGGCATTGATCAATATTATTTTGGCACGGCAGGCTATCAGATAATGCAGGGGCGTGAAATTATTCAGGAGGACAGCAAAAAAAAGCGTCAGGTGGCAGTTATCGATGAGGCAGTTTTGCGTACATTGTTTCCAGATGAAGATCCAATTGGAAAAACAATTGAGATATATGGAGAACCATTTACAGTAGTGGGTGTATGTACGCAGGTTGGCCAAAGCGAACTTGTTATTAACTCAGAGGAAGAATACTGGACATATTATCAGGGTGGTTCCTCAAGTGGTAATATCTATATTCCAAAGGGCGTATGGGGAACAATCTATAAGTTTGACGAAGCGCAGAATCTTGTTTTGCAGGCAAGCGGAGCAGATGAGATGGCGGCAGCAGGAAAGGCTGCAGCAAATATTATGAACCAGAACATGAATGTGTCTGATTCAAGTATTACATATCGCTCAGAGGATCTGATGCAGCAGGCAAAGCAACTGCAGGATATGCAAAGCTCTACTAACAGCATGTTAATCTGGGTTGCCTGCATCTCCCTTCTTGTCGGAGGAATTGGTGTTATGAATATCATGCTTGTCTCTGTTACAGAGCGTACAAAGGAGATTGGTTTAAAGAAGGCAATCGGAGCCAAAAAGGGCAGAATCCTAGGACAGTTTTTAACCGAGGCGGCAATCCTTACCAGTATGGGTGGTTTGCTCGGTGTAGCGGCAGGAATCGGACTGGCAGAGGTGATTTCGAAGATGTCCTCTACACCAGTTGCAATCAATGGTACATCCATCGTAGTATCAGTTGGATTTTCTACATTGATTGGAGTTGTCTTTGGTTTACTGCCATCCATCTCAGCGGCAAATCTAAACCCAATTGAGGCACTGCGACACGAGTAAAACCGAAAAGTAAATAAGTGATATTAACAATATTTAAAATGAAAAATACCGGCTTCCAATCGTTAGATATCATAATTGGAAGTCGATATTTTTTCTTTATCAAATTTATTCAATTGAATTGGATTTGCAAAGCAACTGTTTTAATTTATCTTTTGTAGCCTTGTCTGTAAAGGCGGCATCTACAGCGGTTAAAAGCATCTTTTCTTCCTGTGCAAGTGTGATGCCAAGAGACTGGGCGTAGGCAAACTCATTTGCAATCGTTGTGCTTGAGATCGCTGGATTATCGGTATTTAAGGTGACTGCCAGTTCCCGCTTTACAAAATCTGAGAGCGGATAGGTCTTCATATCAGAAACAACCTTCGTTTGGCGGTTGCTGGTGGGGCAAAGTTCAAGAGGAATCTGATTTCCCTTTAAAAGTGACAAAAGTGCATCATCCTCAAAGGCGCGCACACCATGGCCAATGCGACGGGCACCCATCTCAATTGCACAGCGCACACTGTCGGCACCGGCAGCTTCTCCGGCATGCAGTGTAAATGGCACGTCTAGCTTTGATGCAAGGGAAAACAGTTCTCTATAATCGCTTGTCGCAAACAAGCCTTCTGCACCGGCAAGGTCAAGTGCAGTAATGCCATCGTGAGTTGTCAGATATTCTTTTGCAAGCTGAACTGTTTCCAGATTGGCTTTTTCACGTTCCAGTCCACGCATGCAGCAGAGAATGATGCTGCTAGAAAGATGAGACCGAGAAAGTCCATCAAGGGCAGCTTCAATGACCTTGCGCTGGCTTAAGCCTCTTTGCATAAAGGATTGAGGGGCAAATCGAAGCTCTGCATAGATGACATTTTGTGCGATCAGCTTTTCTTGAACTAGATAAAAAGCCTCGCTGATGCTTTCCTTTGTCTGTAATAGTGAGATTGGAAGATCAAAGCGGCGCAAAATAACAAACCTACCTTTCGTATCAGTAGAATAAGTGTACGCCTTATCACAAAAAAAATCAAGAAGTTAAAAATTGAAATAGAAAATTGACAGATCGCGTACAGCGAAGTAGAATAAAAACTGAAATTGACTTAAAATACAAAATTGACTGTATAACAGTCAAGAAGGAGGAAGTATGGCAAAGTGGTTGAAAGATGCAGTTTTCTATGAGATTTATCCACAGTCTTTTCAGGATACCAACGCAGATGGAATCGGTGATTTTCAGGGAATTATTGATCGTCTAGACTATATTAAGGAGTTGGGTTGCAATGCTATTTGGATGAATCCATGCTTTGAATCTCCATTTGGCGATGCTGGTTATGATGTGTCCGATTATTACACAGCAGCACCGCGTTATGGAACCAATGGGGATTTGAAGAGACTGTTTGATGAAGTTCACAAGAGAGGAATGCATATTCTTCTGGATCTGGTTCCTGGACACACGTCAGTAGAACATCCGTGGTTTAAGGAATCACTTAAGGCACAGAAAAATCCATATACCGATCGCTATATCTGGACAGACAATATCTGGGAGCAGCCAGAGGGAATTGCCTCGATCAAGGGTATTTCGGACAGAGACGGTTGTTGCGTGGTAAATTTCTTTTCCCACCAGCCGGCATTAAATTATGGTCACTATATCTGTGAGCGTCCGTGGCAGCAGCCTCTCTTGTGAATGTATGTCTGAGGGGAGCGGAGACCCCAGCCGATGGATGCAGAGGGACCGAAGGCAACAATTGTTGAGATGGAAAAGGTTATGCGCTTTTGGCTTCAGATGGGCTGTGATGGATTTCGTGTCGATATGGCAGGCTCACTTGTAAAAAATGACCCGGATGGACTTGGAACCATCCGCCTGTGGCAGACCATTCGCCCATTTCTTGATAAAGAATTTCCAGAGGCAGCGATGGTATCAGAGTGGGGTGAGCCAGATAAGTCACTTCAGGCAGGCTTTGATATGGACTTTTTGCTGCATTTTGGACCATCTCACTACAATGACCTGTTTCGCTGTGAGGAGCCATATTTTTCCACTAGAGGAAAGGGTAGTGCGGCAGCCTTTGTAAAAAATTATAAGGAGAGCCGCAAAAAGGCAGGAGAGAAGGGATTAATCTGTATTCCATCTGGAAACCATGATATGGATCGTCTGGCGAGAACCTTGCATGGCGATGAGTTAAAGGTTGCATTTGCATTCCTTCTGACAATGCCAGGTGCGCCATTTATCTATTATGGAGATGAGATTGGTCTTCGTTATGTCGAAAATCTGGTATCAGTTGAGGGCGGCTACAGCCGTACCGGTTCTCGTTCTCCAATGCAGTGGAATCACGGGGTGAATTTAGGATTCAGCAATGCATCACCAGAAAAACTGTATATTCCGACCGATGATAAGCCGAACAGTCCGACAGTAGAGGATCAGATGAAAGATCCAAATTCATTGTATTACGAGGTGAAAAAGCTGATTGCGCTTCGAAGAGAACATAGTGCTTTGTTAAGCGATGGCGATATTGAGTTTGTATCAGATGGAGCAGATGGATCACCGCTTGCCTATATTAGAAGCAGTGCAGATGAGAAAATTTTGGTTGTCGTAAATCCTGCCGATCGTGAGGCTGTTTTGAATGTGCCGGGTGATTGGAAAGAAACTCTCTATGAGATTGGCGGCGCAGTGGTCGTAGAGGATGGTAAGATTGTGATCCCATCAAAGTCAGCAAACTTACTGCGATAAAATAAAACATTCACAAATATAGTTTTACAAATGTGGTGTTTTACCTTATTTGATAGAAAAAAATACAAGATTTGAGGAAAATTCATGATATATTTTCAGTGTGATTACGAGGAAGGCTGTCATCCAGCCATTTTAAAAAGACTTAATGAGACAAATCTGGAGCAGACGGTAGGATACAGTATGGATCCGTACTGTGCGAGTGCAAGAGAAAAGATTAAAAAGGCGGTTGGAAGACCGGATGCCGATGTGCATTTTCTTGTTGGCGGAACGCAGACTAATATGACTGTCATCGCGGCAGCGTTAAAGCCGTGGCAGGGCGCAATCTGTGCCGATACAGGTCATATTGCGTGCCATGAAACTGGAGCAGTCGAGGCAACTGGTCACAAGGTATTGGCACTTTCATCAGAGGATGGAAAGATTACAGCAGCTCAGATTGAGGAGACTGTGAAGAAGCATTATGAAGACGGCAGCCGTGAGCATATCGTACAGCCAGGTATGGTATATATTTCATTTCCGACTGAAAGCGGAACACTTTACAGCAAGCAGGAACTGACTGATATATATGCAGTCTGCAAAGCACATGATATGCCGCTTTTTATTGACGGTGCACGCCTTGGCTATGGCTTACAGAGTCCGGCATGTGATGTTACACTGCCAGAGCTTGCTAATCTTTGCGATGTATTTTATATAGGCGGAACAAAGTGCGGTGCGCTCTTTGGTGAGGCCGTTGTCATTTTAAAGGAATCACTTAAAAAGGATTTTCGCTATATGATTAAGCAGCGCGGCGGCATGTTTGCAAAGGGTCGTCTGTTAGGCATTCAGTTTGATACGCTGTTTACAGACGGTTTGTATGAAGCGATTTGTGGCGAGGCTGTAAAAAAGGCAATGACTCTGCGTGAGGCGTTTTTGGCAAAGGGTATTTCCATGTATGGAAGCTCTATGACAAATCAGCAGTTTCCGATTTTAACAGATGCACAAAAAGAAGCACTGGCGAAAGATTTTGCCTTTGAATATTGGGGAGAAGCAAAAGATGGCAAATCGATTGTTCGTTTTTGCACAAGCTGGGCAACAAATGATGCGCAGATCAAGGCACTGACAGATGCAATTGCTGCACTGTAAGAGATAACTAACAGCAAGCAATTCTATATGACTTTAAATAGTTACAAAAAAAAGGACCTTTGGCAAAATGGTATGCTCCCCGTCAAGAGGACAATAAAAAATAATAAATTTTTGTATCGTCAG
>OGQR01000605.1_pt1 | contig 29904 bp, 28 predicted proteins | sample 1553271 | NCBI WGS metagenome assembly OGQR01 (sample SAMEA2579970, study PRJEB22360) | human gut metagenome | biome: human gut; feature: human-associated habitat; material: faeces | place: Denmark | collected 2008/2010 | reverse complement strand
CCGACCGATGAGCTTGGAAGAAAACGCCGCATGACACAGTTTATTTTACGTCTCCTACAAGCCAGAATCAAACAGGTTGCCGAAAAAGAATCTCCTCCCGTCCCTGATTTTTGTCAAAGAACGGGATTGTCTTTTACTATACTAATGAACATTTTATTCAGAAAAGAACTTCCTACTATCTGGATGGTGCAAAAGATACTGATTGCCTTTCCGTCTATCAACGCAAGGTGGCTTCTTTTGGGAGAAGGCGACATGAAGCTCACGAAACGCAACAGTTTTCTCACAAGAATAAACGATTTTCTGCATGTCCTTTTCGCTTCCAAATAGACGTGAAATTATTATTTCTCCATACCAAAAATGAGGCTGTTTTCGTCTCTCGTATTGAGCTTTATCTTTCTTCTCTATACCCAATATAAGGAAGCAAGAACATATCTCAAATATTGGAGAAAAAATCTAAAGTAGAAAATTTTCACATAGTGGATAAAGTGAGTAAAGTGAACTATATTTTATAAAAAGTATAAGGTTTTATATCGTTTATATGGTCTATAAAATAAGAATATACTCTATTATAAAATATAGTTCACTTTACTCACTTTGTTCACTTTTATCTTTTCTTATAAAAGGATTTCTGTAGGGCAATTCTTTATATCAAAGTTTTCTATGGCATTCCATAAATCTTCTTGATATTCATATAATGGCTCTATTAAGACTTCTGGAAAAATAGCCTTGTCTGATATTGGGGCGAGACGAAAACCGGAAGTTTCAAACTTGCGTCCAACTTTACTTTCCATTCTATAGGATTCAACAACCTCAAAAGAATATTCTCCTAAAAACTTCAATCTGCAATATTTTTGAGGATACCAGCCGATACAGATTATTTCATTTTTGCATAACGAAGAAAACTTGAAATAGTCCATTCCATTGAATCCTTTCTCTATATCAAAGTCCGTATTGGTCTGTTTGTATTCGTGGCAGAATGTTTCCCAATCCTTATATCCTAAAGCACGAGCCATGAAAGATAATTTTCCAACATCCGGCTTTCTTTCCTTGTCTGCATCCTTATCTCCCCAATAACGACGTAATGTATCAACGCTGATAGTTTCAGATTGCTGGATAACGCTTCCGTCTTCATATTTTGGGAGAGGAAAATTTGTATTGCTCTGTTTCTTTATATAATCACATAAGTCAGAGTATGCATTATCTGAACTCAAATCTATATTAGAAACTCTTACTAACTCGTTTTTTAAAGTTTCAAACCTCTCTTTGTCTATCGGTATTCTTTTCTTTGCCATATTACTACATGATGTTTATGACAAAAATACAAAACGTAGCCAACTAATCAAATATATTTCATGCCTGAACGTGCCAAAATCAATAATTCCTTTTCGATAATACATGTAACCGATTAATAATTAATTTAATACAATCGTGCCTAAATGTGCCTGAACGTGCCTTTTTATGCCCTTTCAAAAGTTGGCGAACTTTGCACCAGAAACAAAAAACAAAAGGTATGGAACATCAAAAAACAAGTTATGACACGTTGCCGGAACGGATAGATTATCTGATTCAGGAAATATCGGAGATAAAAAATATTCTGATGAACAGAATAGAAAAAAGGGAAGAAATACCAAAGTGGCTGAATAAGGAGCAAGCTTTAAGATATATCCAAAAACAAGGGTATAAATTAAGTTCATCTAAACTCTATAAATTATCAGCGACAGACAATATACCTTGCCACAGGTCAGGACGTAATCTGTATTTCTTTGCTGAAGAATTGGATAAATGGTTAAACAACCAAATTGAGGAGGAAGACAAAACGAGCCAAAATCTTTCAACTCAATCAATACAATTAATTATAAAATCGGCTCAAAAAAGATAGGAGATAAATAATATGAATATTAATAATATCCCGATGATAAATCATCCATATAAAACAGCAAAAGGCTTGAAACGGTATGTAAGAGATATTTTGAAGCAAGTACAACAAGAGGAAACATTGAAGAAAATAATAGATATATCTTCTAAAATAGATTATCCGGTTATTTATCATCTTGATGATGATAAAAAACTTGAAAAACTTTCAGAACTACGTAGGAAAGAAAACAACGGGGGATTGTCAGAAAATGAAAAAAGAGAATTAATGAGCTTCGAACCGGATGATGAAGTCAAATATATTATATTGATAGAAGAATTATTGAAGAATGCGGATGAGTTTAAATTGGGGCTCGGCATTGAGCCGGACAGTATTCAGCCATATATTTATACGGGCTGTTACTGGAAAAACATAACCCGTCCACTTTTGAAGGAATTTCTTGCTGTAGCAGCAAATAAGGCGGGCTTCAATTATTATGATATAAGACTGAGTAGGAATCTTGAGAGATTGTATAACCAGTTTGTCGCTCTTTGCACTCTTGTACCGGATTTGAATGAGAAAAAAGATGAGGTGAAAATTAATCTAAAGAATGGGACATTTGTCATTTCAAAGGACAAACAAGAGTTGAGAGACTTTGACAAGCGGGATTTTTTTAAATACCAATTGCCTTTTGAATATAATCCTGAAGCGACTTGTGATGAATTTAAGGCTTTCTTGAATGAGGTTTTGCCTGAAAAAGAATCACAAATGATTCTTGCAGAATATTTGGGATATATTTTTACTCAAAACTTGAAATTGGAAAAGTGCTTGATTCTGAAAGGTGAAGGAAGCAACGGTAAATCCGTCATATTTGAAATAGTGCAAGCACTGCTGGGAGAACATAACACTTGTTCCTATACTATAAGTAATTTGTGCAATGAAAATGGCTATTTCAGGGCGCAGCTAGGTAATTATCTGCTTAACTATTCTTCGGAACTTGGAGGAAAGAATATCAATCCAGACTTATTTAAGAAGCTAATTAGCAATGAGCCTATTGATGCACGTTCTCCTTACGGCCATCCGTTTATACTTCGTCATTACGGGAAGTTCATGTTTAATATGAATAAGTTTCCTAATAATATTGAATTTACCCATGCCTACTTGCGAAGGTTTATAATCTTGAACTTTGAAGTTATTATTCCGGATGAAGAGCAAGATAAGCATCTCGCCGAGAGAATAATATCCAAAGAATTAAGCGGTATTTTCAATTGGGTGCTTGAGGGATTGGGCAGATTGTTAAAACAACAGCAATTTACAGAATCACCAAAAGCAAAAGAACTTCTTGAGGAAATGAGATTTGAGTCTGATAGTGTGGCGCAATTCCTTGAAGAAAAACAATATTTGCCTTCCACGTCAGGAAATGATAAAATCTTGTTGAAAAGATTTAGAGAAGAATATCAAGCGTATTGTCACATCAAGAAGCTGATACCTGTAGGGCAAAAAGAATTTTCGACCCGCATAAAGAGTTTGAAATTTGAGATTCAGAAAGGTGGCGGTGGAAATAATTATATTTTTGTGAAACGTAACGATATTGCTAGACAATTTTTAGAAAATTCATTGCCTGATGGCCTGTAAAAAAGTAAGAAATATGGAAAATATCATAAAAGTATCAATGTTTGAAAGTGCGCAAAGTCGTTATGCAAGCGGAGTAGTGAACTTATGGGATTGGTTGTTCTTAGAGGACTATCGTACTGTTTTAATCAAAGAACTTCGGAATGAATCTGATTCGATGAAACGGCGAGAATTGAAAGAACTTCTTCCTGCAATAACTGTCAGTTGTGTTTGTTCTGAACGACGAACTGAAAAAAATTACGAGTATACGAATTTGATTTGTATTGATATTGACGGAAAAGATAACCCGTCAATATCAAACATAGAAGACCTTAAGATTAAGTTGGGTGAACTGCCTTATATTATGTATTGTGGTTTGTCTGCAAGCGGAAATGGCTTGTTCTGTATCATTCCTTATGCAGACCCTACTAATCATAAGAATGTCTTTGAATCTATTAAAAACGATTTTGAAGAAATGGGTATCATTATAGACAAAAGCTGTGGCGATATATGCCGTTTACGCTTCCTTTCGCATGATACGCAACCGTATGTCAATAAACATGCGGAAGTTTATATGTCTGAGCCAAAATCAAAAGCAGTGGAATATATTTATAAGCCAAAACAGAGATCTAAAACGAAACCACCTAAACCCCAAACGATTCTTATTCCCAGCGTTATAGAAACATTTCTTCGTCCAAGTAATTTGGTTTTGGAAAGCGCCACTCCTTTAACAAAGAAACAAAAAGTTGAGCGGCTATTGAGTGAAATAACTAGAAATCAAGTGGATATTACTTATTATTACAATGATTGGATTGCCATTGGCAATATCATTAAGAATATGTTTGGTGAGGAAGGTAGGGCTTTATTTCATAAGGTCAGTAGTTTTTATCCCAATTATGATTATGATGAAACTGATAGGGAATATTCCGCTATGATAATTGGACGGTATCGATATAATAGTGACCGCTTATTTGAAATAGCCGCAGAATACAAGCTCATTTCCCCAATCAAAAAATAATTTTGAGAAGAAAAGGGATGACTACCGGTGTGTAGCTTATCTCTTTTCTTATATCCGTTTGTGCAAATTATATGCGAAAACCTCATCATGGGCATAAATCGGAGAGAACTCTTGCCAATAGAAGAAACTAAAAGAAAAAGAATATCATTTACCGGTGTGTCACGTTTATCATTGATTATCACCACTTTCCAAAGGTTGTGTGCAAATTGTGTGCAAGGAGTTTCAGTGTGCAAGAAAAAAGCCGCTACAAGGTTGCTTGTAACGGCTTGATTTTCTTTGCTTTATACTTCGTGGACCAGCCTGGGCTTGAACCAGGGACCTCCAGATTATGAGTCTTTTTGCGGATTATTTCATAGGATTGCATAAAATGTAATTATACTGATTATCAGTATATAACATATTTTGCTGTTTGCAGGAAAATGCGTACATTTGCAGTAGTTTTCGTGCGAAAAGGTCACCTGAAGGTCACCAAAACGAGCGGAATATCACCTATAAATAAGTGTATTATGGAGATTGAAAAAACGAATAAGGTCACCGAAATGGCAAAGAAGAATGGAAAATCCAATGCAAGAGGAGAAAAATGCCTTGCGAAATTCACAGCTGCGAATGGCAATGTGTATGGTTCGCTGACTCTTGACATACGAAAAGCGGGCGACTATTCGCAACCGCTTCCAGTGGCTGTGCGTGTGTGTCATGGTGGACAAAAGACTTTCCTGCGCTTAGGAAAATCATACACTATGGAAGAATGGTTGGTTCTTTGCGAATATGAGAAAAGCGGTCGGCGCATCCAATTAGCGGAGCGTAACGATATGAAGAATCTGATGGACAGAGTGGAGCTGATGGCTAATCAACTGATTTCAGAAAACAATTTCTCTCTTCGCAAGTTGCAAGACAGGTTCCAAGGCAAGAAAGACGATGACAGCACCATCATCACAGTTTGGAATTCGTACATTCAATCTAAGACCAATGAAGGTAAGGCTGGTTCCGCTCGTTGTAGTAAGGATGTACGCAACCGCTTTGTGAGAGATTTGGGAACGGATGTATCGTTTACCGATATTAACCGTGACTTTATCTTGAAATGGGTAAAAATCATGAAGAAGAATGAATTGAGCACCACCACTATTGCTATAGCACTCCGTAGTCTAAGAACCATTATCAATATGTGTATCGCTAACGGACTGATGAAAGGTGATACCAAAGAAATGTTTAAGGACACGGGCTACAACAAAGCGCAGAGCCGTAAACATGAGTTTCTTGACGTGGCTACCATGCGGAAGCTCTATGACTTTTGGAAAGCTGACGAGGCAAAAGACAAAGAAGGAAACGAGCTGTTCTTCGGCAGAGAGAAGTATGCCATATTTCGCGACCTTGGACTATTCCTTTTTATGTATCTGGGCGATGGACAGAACCTTGCTGATACACTCCGACTGACTTATGATGAACTATACTATGCCACTCATGGCAAACAGCTTCGTTTCCTTCGCCACAAAACTCGTGAGCGGAACGAGAGTGCCAGCGAAGTGATATTTCCTGTCACTCCCGAGATTCAAGAGATACTCAACCGATATGGCAATGTCCCAAAACTTGGGCGTAGGGTATTTCCCATCATGAGTGAGCTAATCACACCAGAACAAGAGATATGGGTTATTCAACGCTACAACAGATATATACGTGAGCACATGGCAAAAGTTGCCAAACTATTGGATATGGAACAGGCGCCATCACCCACTTGGGCAAGGCACAGCTTCGCTACCAACCTCAATAACTCTGGTGTCGTACCTTATAAATATATAAGCGACAGCATGGGGCATAGTGGCGGCGGTGACATTACTTCCAATTATATCGGTGCCTATCCTCTTGCAAAGATGCTGGAGTATAACCACTATCTACTCAATGAGAAGTCGAAAGAAAATACTCCTGTGGTAGATAAGAAAGCCCTGCTTGAGATGCTGAAAGGCTTGAGCGAGGAGGAACGGATGGAGTTGATGGCTAACTTATCAGACTAATTATAGCCGTTTATCGCAGGAATACCAAATGGAAAGCCCCAAAAGTACCAAATGAGTACCGCAAAAACACCTATTGGCTTGCCTCAAAAATACCAAATAAAAAGGCTCAAAAATACCAAATAAGGCTTCCGCTCAAAATAAAATGTGTACCTTTGCACCATTGATTAACAACGTATCATTATGAAATATCTATCAAGAGTGGCAGACAAAATGCTACAGGAAAGGCTGGAGGCTTTTGGAGCAGTGTTAATAGAGGGCCCAAAATGGACTGGAAAAACGACAACTGCAGAGCAACAAGCCAAAAGTGTTATCAAATTACAGAATCCTGATAAGGCTAATGAATATCTTGCAACCGCCAGAACCAAACCATCATTGCTGTTGAAAGGAGAACAACCTCGATTGATAGACGAATGGCAAGATGCTCCCATGTTGTGGGATGCGGTAAGAACGGCTGTTGATGATGCAGGTGGTGTTCCGGGACAATATATTCTAACAGGAAGCAATACTGTAGACAAGTCTCAAATCAGACATACAGGAACAGGGCGCATTACAAGAATGAAAATGTACCCCATGAGTTTATGGGAGTCCTTGGAATCATCAGGGGAAATCTCAATACATGAGTTATTCTATAATCCGAACTATGATATTGATGGGGCAACAAGCAAGTTAGACATACCAGAACTGCTTTATGTCGCTTGTCGTGGCGGTTGGCCTGCTACCTTGCAGATGAAACCTAAAGCAGCAATGCTTATAGCGAAGGATTATGTCAATAGTGTTTGTGAAAATGACATATCAGCGGTGGATGGTAGGCAGCGCAATCCCAAAGTAGCCAGACAGATACTAAGGTCATATGCAAGGAACATAAGCACGTTGGCCAAGAAAACCAGCATACTTGCAGACGTTACAGCATCAGAAGATATTACATTAACCATGAATACCTATGATGATTATATTAGTGCGTTGGAAAGATTGTTTGTAATCCAAGATATAGACGCATGGTGTCCTGCCATCCGCAGTAAGACATCGTTACGTAGTGCTCCTAAACGCTGTTTCGTTGACCCTTCTATTGCGGTAGCTGCCATGAATATAAGTGTCGAAGAAATGGAAACTCAATTAAAAACATTTGGTTTCATCTTTGAGCAGATGTGCATAAGAGATTTGAAAATTTACACAGCTGATTTCAATAGTCGTATTTCATATTATCGTGACCGCTATGGGTTAGAAGCTGACCTTGTACTGCATTTGGAAGATGGACGTTACGCCCTGATTGAGTGCAAACTTGGCAGTAGCGAGATTGATGATGGTGCCAAACATTTGCTTGAAATCAAAAGACTAATACAGGAACATAACAAAACAGAGAAGCAAGTGCCTATTCGAGAACCGGATTTGCTGATAGTGATGACTGGTGGAAGCATGGCATACACTCGTCAGGATGGCGTGAAAGTCATTCCGCTGGCTTGTCTTAAAGATTAACCCTATTAACTAAAACGACACTTATGGGCAATAAGATGAAGGAATGGTTTGAGGCGAACCAAGAAATCTATGCAGAGTTCAAAAGCAAGATTCATTCCACATTGGACATTCTATCACAGGATGGAACCAGTGTGGCAGAATGCGATGATACTGACTCGCTTCAAAATATGTTTTTAGAGGCAATGGCAGCAAAGAATATGCCTGTTGAGAACATAATAAATACCTTCTCTAAAGCCGCAGAAGAAGGTGAAGTGGCTGCTTGTTGTATGTATTGCTATTTGGAATTGGATAATGGACTTGAGGAAATAGAGAGTGCCATGACTAAATTTGAGCAATCTGCGGATGCGCAATATATCAAAGATGGGGTTAAATTCCACTTGCAGGATAAAGAGCAGGAAACTCAAGAGGCATCAGACCGAGAACTGAATCTATTGCGTTTGCGCCGTTGGCATTACGAACACCCGAAAGAATATCAAGAGTTCACAAATCTTTTCGCCAAAGCATATGAGGGTGACATGAGCTTCGCCCTCAAAGGTTTTTCCTACTTGATAGAGCTGCTGTCACTTGATGGTATAAAAGGTATCTCCGAATTATTGTTAAGCCTATGCCCAGGAACTGAGAGCTACAACAAAGCCCAATTCTCTAATGTTAGCCAGCAGGCACACGAAAAATTGACTGAATTGTTTGCCTCTACATTGAACAAGGAGGAAACAAAAGATAAATTGCAGCACAATAATCCTTTCTTGTTCAGTGTGTTCTATTGGATGATATTTGATAATGGCTTCGTGAAGGCCGCTGATTTATTATCCAAAACAATGATGGGAGAGAAGCCTTCTTTCTGGCAGAAAAACTTTGGCGAGCAAATTATGCGTTCTTTGATGCTTACCAGTATGGACAAAGCGGCTTATACCAAAGGCACATGGAAAGCAGCAAACAACCGTGTAGTCAAAGATGTAGCCAATTCAGCATTACAAGAGAGTAAAGGCAGACGTGGACGTAAGCAAGTCAGTGTCCTGCTTGAAGAAATGCTTATACAGCCTCATGCAGAACTTCTTACCAACGAGATACAGGTAATACTTACCGAATGGATGGAAACAAATGGTACAGACTCCGTTCTTGCCTATATTTTTGCTGCACTGACCAGTAGCAGTTTGCTTCATGACTCTTATAACTATCGAACTTTCCATACAGCCATCTTAGAAAAGTTCCCATCCATAGGATTTAAGACTGGCTTTGATTGGGCAGAAGCTCTTTATAATGCCATTGTCAGTGAACGTGGCAACGACTATAATTTGAGTTTATCAGAAAAGGCTGTTCAAACAGGAAAAGAACAGGCAAAGTTGATAAGCATAAGACTGCGCACCTTACTTTCCCCTAATGTATATTGATTGCATCATGAAGGCTTGATTTGTTAAAAAGAAACGCTGTTCCGTTAAAAGCACCTCGGCAGAAATCGACATGATTTTTACCGAGGTGCTTTCATTTTATTCCATCGTAATTTCGCAGCATAATCATTAAAACAACATAATATGCAAGGGAATTTTATAATGTTACAAAGAGACGACCTAAAACAGGTTGTTGCCGAGATGGTGGAAGATTTGGTTGGGAAAAAGCCACAGACCAATTTGACACAAGAAGAGAGTGACGAGTATTATACTCGCGACCAAGTATGTGAACGACTCCACATAACCTATACCACTTTGTGGCGTATGCAGAAGGAGGGAATAATTATCGTTCACAAATTGGGCGGACGCAATCTTTACTCGAAGAAGGAAATTTCCTCACTTCTGAAATCTAAAGTCCAGACAGCAAATAGTGCTGGTCCAAATGTATAATATAAAGGCAAACATTATGGAAGAGCAATACATTCGAGTAGGCACCACTATATATAAGGTAGTGCAGCAGCCTTTGGCAGACGGAACGATGACCACTCGCAGATTACAATGGAGCTTTGGGACAATCCGTCAAGATTATGGTAAGCACAATATCCCTACTATTGATAAATATAATGGCTTTTGCACTGTGCCAAGTCACACAAACTATCAAAAGGATATTGCCGGTTTCTATAATCTGTATGAACCGATTGACCATATTCCTGCAGAGGGGATTTTTCCAGACATAGAGAAACTGATGCACCACATCTTTGAGGAACAATACGAACTGGGATTGGATTATATGCAGTTGCTTTATATGCAGCCGACTCAGAAACTCCCCATCCTGTTATTGGTGTCAGAGGAACGAAACACAGGAAAGACCACTTTCTTGAACTTTCTGAAAAGTATCTTTCAGGACAATGCCACCTTTAATACAAACGAGGATTTCAGGAGCCAGTTTAATGCAGACTGGACTGGCAAGTTGCTCATAGTTGTGGATGAAGTGTTGTTAAGTCGCAGGGAGGACTCTGAGCGGTTGAAGAATCTAAGTACGGCTCAAACCTACAAGGTGGAAGCTAAAGGAAAGGACAGACAGGAGGTCAACTTCTTTGCCAAGTTCGTACTCTGCTCCAATAACGAACTTTATCCTGTTATCATTGATCCGGGAGAAAACCGTTATTGGGTACGCAAAATACGTCCGCTTGAAAGCGATGATACCAATTTCCTGCAAAAGCTAAAGGAACAGATACCTGCATTTCTCTATTATCTTCAACACCGCACACTCTCCACCAACAAGGAAGGACGTATGTGGTTCCATCCTGCTCTCATCAGAACCGAGGCACTTGACCGCATTATCCAATGTAACCGCAACCATACGGAACTGGATATGGTGGAGCTGATACGTGACATTATGGAAACGCAGCACGTTGACAAACTATCGTTCATCCCTCAGGACTTGATACCGTTACTAACCATGAATGGTGTGAAGGTGGAGCAATGGCAGATACGCAAGGTTGTTAAAGATGTCTGGCGACTTACCCCTGCACACAACGCACTGACCTATCTTGCCTACCAATGTGACTACACCAAGCTCGGACGTGTTTCATCTGTTAGCAGAGTGGGACGATTCTACACGGTGACCAAAGAGTTTATAGATTCTTTAGGGTTATAGTCCTTTGTTGAGTCGTTGAATTGTTGAGAATAACGAGCTAATCTTTGATTATCAAATAGATGCAATTCAACAAACACTCAACAAGAAGTGAGACTGGGCAAAAGAGAAAGCTACTTTTCTTTTCACCAGCAATAACTCTCAACAATTCATCATTTCAACAAATCACTCGCACTATGACTATACAAGAGATAAAAGCAATTTCGATTTCCGGTTTCCTTAGCAGCAAAGGTTACGAACCTGTAAATAAGAAAGGATATAAATGGTGGTACTTGTCGCCACTGCATACTGAACAAACCGCATCATTCAAGGTTGACTTGAATAAAAATGTGTGGTACGACTTCGGACTGGGTAAAGGTGGAAACATCATTGATTTGGCTATGGAGCTATACCAAACACATAATATTTCAGAAGTATTGCACATGATGGGGCGTTCAATCATTCTACCAACAACACCAACCCAATCTACTTGCCCACAAAAGGACACTTCATTTGAAGATATTTACGTGAAAGAGTTGGAACATCCTGCCCTGCTAAATTACCTCTTGGAAAGGGGGATTGATTCTATTACAGCCAAAAGTCTGTGCGTGGAAATACATTACAAAAGTGATGGCAAGCGGTATTTTGCCATTGGCTTCAAGAATGATGCAGGTGGTTATGAACTTCGGAATCCCTATTTCAAGGGGTGTATTGCTCCGAAAGCAATTACTACGATAAGGAACCACGAAGGCGTTGGTCATGTGTTTGAGGGATTCATGGATTATCTCTCCTATCTCATACTGCATGGTGAATGTGATGCGGTGGTGCTCAACTCTATTGTAAACATCCCGAATGTTCTACCTATACTCAATAAGTATTCTCAAATATGCTGCCACTTGGATAATGACACGGCTGGCAGGATGGCCACCCGGCAGATAATGGAAGCATTGGGAGCTAAGTGTATTGATGCCACAAATGAGTATGGCGCATATAAAGACCTCAACGAATATCTAATGAGCAAAAGCACTTTGACATGAGGGAAGAGAAAACGATTTGGTGGCTGGCGGCAAAGAGGTGTGATGTGCATAACAGGGCTTGCCCTGATATAGCCCACTATAACTACACGCTTCGCTTTCGTAGTTGTGGGCTCTCCCGAGGGGCTGGGCGTTGCCCCGTCCCACTTAGGACGCTGCCCTAAGAACCCAGCAAGGACTGTCAGCCCTATGCAACCCGCCCAAAGAGTGACCCTCTCTTTGGAAACTCCGCTCAGTGGCTTCCACCCCTGAGAACCCCGAGCAGGAAGTGACCTTCTCCCTGCACCCTCCGATTAGGACTCTGCCCTAATTACTCGATATTGGTAAACAACAGCATAATAAATCAACCCCTATGGCACAAAAGACATCTATCAACATTAAGCCTTGCAATACAGGCAGCAGTGAAGAACATAACAAGCGGAAAGCTGAATACCTTGCCCATATCAATAAAGAAAGGCTCTATATCCGCACCGACCTCATGGCTTCAAACGAAGCATGGGTAGCACCTGAATTGGGCAACAGCTCATTAACTGACCGCTACAATCAGATTGCCCGAATGGTCAAGGAAAAGACTGGTCGGGCGATGCAGACCAAAGAGCGTGAGAAGGTGAACAAGAAGACTGGTAAGGTGACCATCGTGCGTGGCAGCACTCCTCTCAAAGAGGGTGTGGTCGTAATCAATGAAAGCACCTCAATGGGACAGTTGCGGCATTTCTGTGAGGTGTGTAAAGAGCGTTGGGACATCACACCCCTGCAAGTATTCATCCACCGTGATGAGGGGCATTACAGCAACCCACAAGACCCTGCCACTTGGAAGCCCAATCTTCATGCCCATATCGTATGGGATTGGATGAATCACGAAACAGGCAAGTCCTGTAAACTGAACGTGAAAGCCATGAGTGAGATGCAGACGCTTTTGGCTGAGTGCTTGGAAATGGAAAGGGGCATTTCAAAAGAACTTACAGGTAAGAAGCATTTGGAGCGCACGGACTTCATCATAGCCAAGCAGAAGCAGGAAGCGGAGCAAGCCAAAGCAGAAAAGGAAAAAGCTGTCACCGCCAAAGCGGAAGCCGAAGCCGAGCGCAACTCCATAGAGGCTGAGAATAAGGCTAAGGCTGAACGGAGTGCGGCACTTGACAGCGAGATAGCCGACAAGCAGAAAAAGCGTGATGAAATTCGCAAGAACACGGTGGATGGCATCTTGGATTGCGTGGGCAGTCTGGTTGGTATTGGCAAGAGCGCCACTCTTGAAAAGGAGTACAAGCAACTCGCACAGGAATATGATCGCCTTAAAAAGGCGTTCAAACCGACTGTCATCAAAGAGGTGGAGAAACAGACAAAGGTACTGGTTTCGGAAAGGCAGAAAGCCGAAGCGGAACGTGATAATGCCATTGCGCAAAGTTGCTCTCTTGCTTCAGAACGTGACAGGGCTATTAAAGAACTTAACAGTCAAAACGAAAATGTGCAACTGCGCATCAATAATGCGGTCAAACTTGCTAATGCGGAGAAAGACAAGACCATCAGCCGATTGCAAGGTGAGCTGAATTTACGCAAGCAGGTTTTGGCTATTATTGCCGATATGCTCTATGCTGCCAGCGAGGTATTCAAACGTGCCATTGATGCAATTATTCACTACGGAACGGACAAATACAAGTCTATCTTTGGCAGTGATGAAGCTGCCGATATCAAGAGTGTGATGCAGAATTATGGCGAGACCAAAGAGCAGTATCAGACTATTGGTACATGGCTATGTGACTATGCTAATGACCGACAGCCGTTTGACAAACTGAAACATCGGCAGACCTGCAAAGAGGTTGCCGATGTCGCTAATGGGGCGTATGATTGGAAAATCGAACGAACGCAACAAAAAATACAGAGATGATTTTTGGCAATAGTTACAATGATTTGTTATATGCGTCTATAACGATTTTTAATAAGTCCATAGAGTTTCCTATTGATTCGTATGCATTATCAATTACATTATAACTTGCCTTTAACGTATTCATTTCACTTTCGGAAAAAGGATACGTTATAACTTTGAGAACGAAAAACGTTTTCTTAGCTTCAATGAGTTCAGAAATTGATTGTTTTTTGTCCTGGCATGACTTATAATATCGTTGATATGCATAACCTAATTGGGAATTGAAATTCCTATTATAAAGGTTTAACTGAATTTCAAGCGACTTTATATCCATTGCGTTTGAAAACAATGTCATATCGGAATTTAGTGTACTTAACTCGTAAGTTAATTTTAGATACGACAATTCATGCTCAAGAGAATCAACTCTCTGAACAAGTGTTTGCATTACCTCTTGTGAATCTTGAGATTGTGCATTAACAGAAAAAACAGAAAGCACCAATACAAGAGGGCATAAAAATAATTTCTTCATACTTATATGTTGGGAGCGCACATCAGTTACCATAAGTGCAATTAAAAATTACAAAGAATACGCGGAATTATATGCTATATTTCTTCTATGTATAGATTTTAGGATTTCTATATACGAGAAGAGTGCATTACGCTTCGGTTTTTCTAATGGTCTAAATATCTTCTATATCTTTTTGGATTTTTGCTTCAACATTTTGCGAATCTCGATAACGAATCATAACCATTCCTTCGTAAACTCCAGATGACTTTTCTATAGAAAGTTGTATATCTCCACCTGTTACTTCCCATACACTACCATATACGACTGTTCCTTGATGTACTTCTGCCATCAATGCCGTATTAGAATCTGAAATGGCTGGATTTTTTCCTTTGAATTCGTTGGCTTGCCATATTTGCGAGTGTATAGTTCTTTATAATAGTTATAGGTATTAACAAGATTTTTCCACTCGCCACTTGAATCAAATAACACTACGACTGCAAAAACATTTTTCCCATCATCTGTTGCAGTTACACCAACTGTTGCATTACGACCTGTAAAGTCTCCTGTAAACAAAGTTAAATTGTTATCACTACCAATTGATGTAAATCCTTTTACTTTAAGTTTTTGACAGAAAGCCGTCATACTTCCTTCAATGGGAATGCCCTTGAACGAAAGATGCTCTTGCGCCATGATGTTGATTACAGCAAAGAGCACAGTGAATGTAATTAAAAATTTTCTCATATCGTGTATATTAACAGTAATCATCTATTCCGTCTTCACCCTCCCATTCAAGCCCTTGCGCTAAAGTAAGAGCTTTTTGAGCACCTTGTTTTTCAAAGAAAGTTGTTCCTTCATGCACATATCTTCCGTCTTCAAATGTTACGGTAATCATTGAAAACTTCTTTATTCCATCATTTGCATGTGTGCTTATCACAAGGCGGTTATCTTTACATAGGGCAAAATCATCTATAAAATGTGTGGCATATTGGTTTTTAGTTATGACAGCTCCTTTTTCCAAATTGTTTAGATAAGAAGTCAATGGCTTATTTCCTATATCAGAAGGGCAAAGAGGGAATTCTGTTGGAGTATGCCAATCTCTTTGCATGGCGTTGGGAGTTAATGATTCGGTTAGATTATCTATATGAGAATCAATACTCATCACATCATTAATTTGTCTATGAATAGCATTTTTGCTATATTGTTCTCTTTCAAAAGGGAATTTCTTATCATCTTTCTTATAAGGAGTAAAAATCCATTCCCCAATAATTCCACCTGAAGATTTTTCAGAATCTTTTTTCTCTGCCCATGCGCACAATCTTTCGTAAGAGACTTTTGCCTCTTCTGGCGTTACAGTTCTCATCCATTCATAATTTGGATTGTCATTTACAAATTCTTGTATGATTGACGGGTCATTTACAAAAGCCTCAATGCTTCCACAAAGATATTCTATTTTCTTTCGTGTTATCGGATTGTTTAACGCATTTTCTAACTTTGTCAGCCATCTAAGGTTTTGAGGTCTGTTATTCCTACGATTGGTATCAATATGGTCAACAATATGCTGAGGTGTGGGAGGTTCGCCAAGAAATGCGAAAGCCACAATTCGGTGTACCCGTTCTGATCCGATTTCCATATATCCGGTATTCTCATTAGGCTTCCCAAAAGTCCACGTATCATCATCTTTTCTTATTCGTTTTCCTTCACGCGCATGGCGCAATACGGCTCCATTATCACGAACAGAGTATTGTTCTCCTTTATAAGAACATTCTTTTATTTCCCTGTAATCATTTAAAATAGAATCCATATTCATAGCCCATATAATTTTCTGTATCAGTATTTTAAATTATCAAAAAAGCGCAGACAATCGCCATACGCTTCACCACAAACCATCATCAAATATGGGATGTCTGCGCCCGTATGGGTGCAGTCCCAATATTGATGATATGCTCTTTTTACTTGCGGTGGTGATTGTGAAGCTATTGAGCAATATGTCTTGGACACGGGTTTCCCCAATCCGAATACAAAAGTATAAAATTTCTCTGAAAGACAGAAGGAAATATCCGAATTTAAGCTCCAATGTATCAACTTTATAACGGTTTATTTCTATATTAGCCTACCAATTGGCTTATTCTTTGTTTCCAACGGCTTACAAATATACTTAATGGAAAATCCTGTTTTCAACTTGAAGTGTGCATCATGTTTCGCAATATCAAGTCCACAATAGAATAAAAATCTATAAAAATTCTCTGCAATCCAATGAAATTTCAGAAGGTCACTTTTATAAAGTTTCGCTTGAAAAAGGTCACCTGAAGGTCACCAGTAAAAGAAAAAGCACCTACAGAAATTCTGTAAGTGCTTGATTTTCAGTGTGGACCAGCCTGGGCTTGAACCAGGGACCTCCAGATTATGAGTCTGTTGCTCTAACCAACTGAGCTACAAGTCCGGTGTATCCTTATATCGGATAGCGGGGACAAAAGTAGTATTTTCTCTTGAAATATGCAAACTTTTCAGATAAAAATGCGAACCTCTTTTGCTTAGAATTTATATGTTCGTTTAGGATTTTTGGGGAACCAACCTTTTTTCACACGTTCTTCCTGTTCAAAGACTTCTTTAATAGTCCAAAATGACGAGAATGCGAATACACCAAGAAGCGAGGCAATCAGGATGTTTTCAGTATAGAGGGAGGCAATGACGCCGACAATTCCCAATAGCAGAAAAATCCACCAGCATTTAGTTCCCCAATAATATTCTGCTTTTACTACTATGGGGTGGAAGATGCCTATGATGAGAAAAGTACAGATACCGATTACAAGTCCTGTCAGATGATATTCGTTTAAGAAATCCATGTTTATGATAAGGTTATAGAGTGATAAAATAGTCAAGCATAAGGAGATGAAAAAGTGATAAGATAATAGCACAACGACCACAATAATACACGCTATTATCTTATCACTTTCACTTTATTTATCTTACTTTTCCGGACAAATAGGAATTTCTTTCTTGATGCTCTGCTCCAATGAGATTAGGGTTTCTGTTGCAGTAACACCGGGGATTTCCTGCATTTTATTATTCAGCAGATCCATTAGATGTTCGTTGTCGCGTGCATATACTTTAGTTAGCATAGTGTACGGACCGGTGGTAAAATGACATTCTACAATTTCGGGGATCTTTTGCATTTCGGCAACAACAGCCTTATACATAGAACCTTTTTCCAGTTTGATTCCTACATAAGTACAAGTTCTGTAACCCAAAGACTTGGGATTTACATGATAACCGGAGCCAACAATGACGCCCAAATCAATCAAGCGCTGCACACGTTGGTGAATTGCGGCACGTGATACACCGCATTCAGCTGCTACATCCTTAAAAGGAATACGGGCATTTTGGGAAATGATTTCCAGAATCTGCCGGTCAAGATTGTCTATTTTTTCCATAATAGTAAATAAGTAAAGTTCTTGTTGTTATCAAATAGTAAGCAAATATAAGACTTTATTTTAATTTATCTATAAAATGGAAAGAAAAAAAGAATAAAAGTGATAATACGATAAAGTGATAGGGGGATAAGGTGATAAAGTGATAGGAGACGATGAGGTGATAAATTGGTAGGGTGATAATAAAATAGGGCGGTGAAGTATTGTCGCTTCACCGCCCTATCATTTAATTGTGTTATTGTCTTATTTTTCGATACCTACCAGTTCTACTTCGAAAATCAAAGTAGAGAACGGTTTGATTTGACCACCGGTTTCTCTTGCTCCGTAGGCCAGGTCTTGCGGGATGTAAAGTTCCCACTTAGAACCTACCGGCATCATAGTGAGGGCTTCAGTCCAACCTTTGATAACTTGGTTAGCGCGGAACGTAGCGGGTTCGTTACGTTTGTAAGAACTATCGAACTCTGTTCCGTCAATCAATGTACCTTTGTAGTTTACTTTCACTTTGCTGCTATCAGCAGGGATTGCACCTGTACCTTTAGTGATAATCTTGTATTGCAGACCGCTTGGAGTGGTTACGACACCTTCTTTGGTTTTGTTTTCTGCAAGGAATTTTTCACCGGCAGCTTTGTTGTCGGCATATTTCTTTTCCATTGCTTTAGCTTTTACTGCATCCATTTGAGTCTGCATGAAAGTTTGAGCTTCTTCTTTGGTCATGATACCTTTACCGACAACTCCGGCAACGAAACCTGCCAACAGGTTCTCACGACTGATAGTTTGTGTAGAGTCTCCACCGAAAATCTGTTGGTTGAAACCTTCTACCCATTGTTTGCTTACCATTTGTCCGATTTGCAGACCTGCCATGTAAGCAATATCATTTTTTTCGATTTTAGATGCACCTTCGTTGAAACCTTTCAGGAACTGTGCCATTTGGGTAGAATCGATGCCTTGTTGTGCAAGATACTGATCCAAACCTTCGGTACGTGCCATACCGATAGCGTAAGATAATGAATCAACGTCCGTTTTCAGATTTGCTTTCGGACTTTGTGCAGTGCAAGAAGCCAAACCGGCAGCAGCTGCAAGAGCCATAATAAATGTTACTTTTTTCATTTTGCTTTTAAAATTATTTATTTAATACTTTAAGTAGTTCTACTTCAAATATGAGCGTGCTGTGCGGCGGAATCATTTCGCCTGCTCCTTGTGCTCCGTAAGCCAATTCGCTGGGGATGTAAAGTTTCCATTTAGCTCCTTCAGGCATCAGTTGCAAAGCTTCCACCCAGCCTGGAATTACCTGGCTCACACCGAATGTAGCAGGCTGTCCCCGTTTGATAGAGCTGTCGAACAGTGTTCCGTCAATCAATGTACCCTCGTAGTGACATTGTACCTGATCGGTGGCTTTTGCGTATGTGCCTACGTTACCCTCGTTGATGACCTCATATTGGAGTCCGCTGGGCAGGGTAACTACTTCCGGGCGTTTTTTGTTTTCTTCGAGGAACTTCTTGCCGGTTTCAATATTGGCGGCATTCATTTTTTGTTCCAATTCTTCGAAATATTTGTTTACTATTTCGCGGGCTTCCGTATGGCTGATAGCCGTTTGGTTGCCTTCCAAGACATCTTTGATTGCTTGTGCAAAGTCATCTACTGCGATGCCCTTAGCACCCATACTTAAAAGATTTTGACCTATTCCGAGGCCGATAGCATAACTGAATTTGTCCATAAATTGATTTTGTTGACGGCTGAAATGATTTCTTTTCCAGCCCATTGCAAATTAACGAATGGCAAAAATACGTCTTTTATTTGAATGATTTTGTTTTTTTGAGATTAAAAAATCTTAGCAAGCGAAAATAACTTCTTCTTTTCAGGTATTATTCATACATTTGTATGTCTATATGAATTTTAAGGAGATAAAGAGATGAAGAACTTGGTTGTTTTATCCGGCGCCGGTATGAGTGCAGAAAGTGGTATCAGTACTTTTCGTGATGCGGGCGGGCTGTGGGATAAGTACCCGGTAGAGCAGGTAGCTACTCCCGAGGGGTATGCCCGTAATCCGGAGTTGGTTATCAACTTTTATAATGAGCGTCGCAAACAGTTACTGGAGGTAAGGCCGAATGACGGACATCTCGGGCTTGCTGAATTGGAAGCGGACTTCAATGTGACGGTTGTGACTCAGAATATTGACAATTTGCATGAACGTGCCGGGAGTAGGCGCATTATTCACCTGCATGGTGAACTGACGAAGGTCTGCTCCAGTCGCGACCCTTATAACCCCCATTACATAAAAGAACTGAAGCCGGATGAATATGAAGTGAAGTTTGGAGATAAGGCCGGTGACGGCACTCAGCTTCGTCCGTTTATTGTTTGGTTTGGAGAACCTGTTCCTGAGATTGAAACGGCTGTCAACTACGTGGAAAAAGCGGATATATTCGTTATTATCGGTACGTCGATGAATGTATACCCGGCTGCCGGACTGCTCAATTATGTGCCTCGTGAGGCTGAGGTGTATCTGATAGACCCTAAACCGGTAGATGTACATTCCATGCGTCGGATACACGTCATTCAGAAAGGGGCTTCGGAAGGGGTACGGGAATTACGTTCTTTGCTTCAACCCTGAGGCAGGTATTGTTAACGGTTTGTATGTGCCCAAAGGGTTGTTTGGCGTATTGAAGAAACAGGTTACTTCTTCAGTACCGCCCTTAGTACAAACCAGGCATGATGTGCCACCGTACTTATCAAGCCGTAATGTTGCGCCATGATGCGGAAACGTTCTTTGAGTGACGCCTTCCTATTTTGGGTGGTCATCCCTTCTTCAAGATAATCTATTATTGTAAGGTGGGTATTATGCAGCCTTTGTGCTTTCTTCATAATTCGGATGCACCAATCGAAGTCGGCGGAGAAGCGGTATTTCAGGTTGTACGGTTCCACTAAGCTGCGTTTGGCAAAGAAGGCTTGGTGGCACACCAGCATTCCTTGTTTGAAACTTTTCCATGTCAGCGTCTCCGGAGCGGAGAGACGGCGCATACGGATGAAGTGTCCTTCCTTATCTACCAGGGCCGTTTCACCGTACAATACGTCGGGGAGCTGGTTGCCGGTCAGCGTATGCACCATTTGTTGCAGCGTGTCATCTTCATGGAAGCTGTCGCCGGCATTGAGGAAGCAGAGATAATCGCCCGTAGCCAGCCGGATACCCTTGTTCATGGCGTCGTACAGGCCTTTGTCCGGCTCGCTCACTACTTGTGCGATGTGCTCCTTGTACCTGTCTGCAATGGAAAGCGTTTTATCTTTGGATGCTCCGTCGATGATGATGTACTCCACGTGGTGATAGGTCTGTGAGATGACGCTTTGGATGGTATCTTCCAATACTGCTTCGGCGTTGTAGGTCACAGTGATGATGCTGAATTTCGGGGTGGGATGATTATGCATTTCTTCCGGTGACTTTATTATACAGGTCAATATATTTTTTGGCAATCGTGCTCTCCGAATAGTGAGTGACGGCTTTTCGGCAGGCTTGTTCGCAGAGGTTGGGATAATCCGGGTCGGTCAATGTCCAATAGATGCCGTTGGCAAAATCTTCGGACGATTTATATTGCGCCACATAGCCATTGTGCAAATGGTCTATCATTTCGGGAATGCCGCCCACATTGAAACCGACGCAAGGAATTCCGCATGCCATGGCTTCCATTATCATATTAGGCAGGTTTTCTTCTAATGAAGGGGTGACGAAAAGGTCTACTGCGTTGTAAATATCCACTAATTGATGCTCGTTGCTGACAAAATCCAGTGGATAGACCTTGAAAGGCAGTAGGTTGGCCAATTGTTGCGATTCCTTGCCGAAAACAACGACACCGAGTTTTTCTTTCAATTCAGGATGTTTCTCTGCCAGTAATTTGCACGAGTCTATCAGGTAGTCAATTCCTTTCCGCTTATCTGTTATTTTTACGGAACCGAACAGCACAAGTTTGGTGTTTTGCGGCAGGTTGCATTTGCTACGCGCCTCTTGTTTATTATGCGGTTTAAATAGGTTCGTGTTGATGGGGTTGGGGATACAGGTGACTGTATGTCCGGTGAGCAGGGCACTTTTATTGGCCAGACCTTCCAGCCAGTGGCTGCATGTCACGAAGTTGATGTGTCGTCCTTTGTACAAGTCCTGTTTCTTGTGGAAAGTCCGGTAGGAGAGGTCTTTCTTGCCGCCATTGCCATAGATGAAGGGGCAGTTATGACATTCTTGCTGATAGCGGATACATTCGCGGGCATGGTGGCAGATGCCTGTACAGGGCCACATGTCGTGCATGGTCCATACGACAGGTTTGCCTGAGGCAAGGATGTTTTCGATATTTTTCAGGGATAACATTCCCTGGTTGATCCAGTGGAGGTGAATGATGTCTGCTTGTTGGAACTCCGGCAGTGTGGTGATGTCCGTACCGGTGTTGGCGATGTCAACGGCAAAGATGTTGTCTCTTTTGAAGCAGTTGGCTTTCCATATGACGATACGTTCCCATACGAATTTCCACACCATACGCCAGTTGTGGCTTAATGAAACTACGGTAATCCGGTCTGTCTGCTTGTCGCGCACCAGGAGTTTGGCTTTGATGCCGTTGTTCTTGAGCGATTCCATGAGTCGGCTGGCTGCTACGGCTGCTCCACCGATACGTTCGGATGTATTGATTAATAGTACTCTCATAAATTTATCTTTCTTGGATAGCTTGCTATCCGATAGCATTGCGCGCCCTTATCTGGTGCAAAAGTACTGCTTTTGCTGCTTTCTATTCCATAAATTCCTCTATTTTTTTAGTCTGTAATCGCTAAACTCTCTATCTTTGCATCACATTATATTGTTTGTATCAATGGGAGAAAAAGGAATGAAATGGTTGGGGCAGTTGTGGCAAAGTTTCCTCAGTGTGGTGAAGATATTGCTGCAGTCCAAGTGGCATACGCATTTACCGTCATCGTTCGGTAATCCGGAAGAGCTGCTGATACTGGCCAACGGCCCTTCGCTGAGCCGTACGGTGCAGGAAGCTCCGGAGTTTATAAAAGGAAAGACGCTGTTGGCAGTGAACTTTTGCGCCACTTCCCCGATGTTCGAACAGCTTCGGCCAGAAATCTACCTCATAGCCGATCCTTTGTTCTGGATTGTTCCTGAGAAGCGGGTGCAACTGTTTCAAACGCTTGCTGAAAAAACCACTTGGCCAATGAATTTCTTTGTTCCGGCACGCGCCTTGAAAAACAAGGAATGGCAGCCGATGCTGGCAGGCAATCCCAACATCAGGCTCTGCATTTACAACACCACTCCGATTGAAGGTTTTCAAGGTTTCTGCAATTGGATTTTCAATAGAGGGTGGGGAGTGCCGCGTCCGCACAACGTACTGATACCTTCCATAGCCATAGGACTGCGCCTGCCTTTCAGGAAAATCTATCTGGCGGGAGCAGACCATTCTTGGCTGCCCGAAATTACAGTGACGGATGACAACGTGGTGCTGATGCACCAGAAACATTTTTATGACCAGAACAAGTCACAGGCAGCAACGGTGAAGCAGGAGAACCTGAACAGTGCCCGGTTGTATACTATACTTTATCATATGTATGTTGCTTTCAAGTCCTACTTCGTGCTCGAAGACTATGCGCGGAAGTTGGGCAAGGAGGTGATTAACATTACTCCGGGCAGTTATATAGATGCTTTTAAACGAATGAAAATATGAGAGACGGAATTATCATTCAGGCGCGTACCGGTTCGACCCGGCTGCATAACAAAATATTGCTTCCTTTCTATGGTGAGCAGCGTATTATCGACATCTTAATCGGCAATATCAAGCAGGCTTGCGCCGGTAAGACAATTGTCCTTGCCACTACGGACCGCCCGCAGGATGGTATATTGGAAGAGGTTGCCCGCGAAGCGGGTATCTGTTGCTACCGGGGGGACGAGAACAACGTACTCGACCGTTTCGTACAAGCGGCTGCGGAGTTCAATCTCGACCGCTTTATCCGCGTTTGTTCGGACAATCCTTTTCTGCGTCCGGACACTTTCCCGGCTTTCTTCAGGGAACATGATGCCCGGCCGGCGGACTACATCGCCTACGGCTTTGCTGACGGTCGCCCTACCATCAAGTCGCATTTAGGACTGTTTGCCGAGTTGACGACAACTGATGCCTTGCGTCGCGCCGCTGCTGCCACGCAGGAAAAGCTGTATATAGAGCACGTTACGATTTATCTCTATACGCATCCCGAAGTATTCAGCGTCCGTCTGCTGCCGTTGCCCGATGAATTGGAAGGGAGGTTGGACCTTCGCTTTACGCTTGACACAATGGAGGATTTCACTTTGTTGCAAGAGCTTTATGCCGCTTTCTATGAACAGACCGACCGCAGTATCCACGCACTGCTCAGGTTGGTGGAAAAGCATCCGGAGTATCGCGTTAGGATGTTGGAGAATATTGCGAGGAACGAAAAGTAAGATATACTCCCATACTGATTATAATAACAATTGCTGAATGAAGAGTACATACATTATCGGAGAAATAGGACAGAACCACAACGGCTCCGTCGATATAGCTAAATTGATTGTCGATTTGGTGTCACGCCCTGTACGCGAAGAAGTCTTTAATCTGGAACTGCGCCCTATGGATGCGGTGAAGATGACCAAACGGGACTTGAGCGAAGAACTGACCGATTCGCAGATGAATCGCCCCTACGACTCTCCTCACTCTTTCGGCCGTACCTATGGCGAGCATCGCGCTTACTTGGAGCTGACGGACGAGGAGCATTTCGATGTTTATAAGCACGCCAAGTCATTGGGATTGGACTTTGTGGAGACCCTGTGCTCAAAGGGGTGCATGTCTCTGCTGAAACTCTTCACTCCCGACCGCCTGAAGGTGGCGAGTCGCGACCTTACCAACCTGCCGTTGCTGGAGGTGATGGCCGAAACCAAAATACCCATTATTCTCTCCACCGGCATGGCAGGGAAGAAAGAGTTGGACGATGCCTTGGAGGTGATTACCCGCTATCACAACGATATATCCATATTGCATTGCGTGTCGCAATATCCCACCCGGCCGGACAACCTGAACCTGAAAACGATTGCCTATCTGAAGCGCCATTACGGGCAGTATCCTATCGGTTTCTCCGACCATACCATCGGTATTGCAGCTCCGGTGGTTGCCGTAGGCATGGGGGCGGAGATTATAGAGAAGCACATCACCATCGACCGCCGTATGAAAGGCACAGACCAGCAAGGCTCCTTAGGGCCGGACGGGGTGAACCGCATGATTCGCGACATCCGCATAGCCGAGCATTGGCTGGGTAGGGAAGAATTGTATATCGATCCTGCTGTTGCTGCTGCCAAAGTGAAGCTGGAGCGTTCCATTGCCACGAATAAGGCGTTGCATCCCGGAGATATTATTAAGGAGGAGGATATTCACTTGCTCAGCCCGGGCGACGGATTCAAGTGGGCGGACTGCGATAAGGTGGTAGGCCGCCAAGTGCGGAAAGAGATACCACGCAACGAGATTATTTATCCCGATTCTATCATTTAAAGTTTGGCACGCTTATGTTACCGAAGTTAGTAATTACCGATATAGACGGTGTGTGGACCGACGGTGGAATGTATTATACCGCCGACGGTGATGTTATGAAGCGTTTTTCCGTAAAAGACGGCTGGGGGGTGATTTTCCTGCGCGAGCTGGGCATACCCGTAGCTATTATGACCGGAGAAAACACGCAAATCGTGCAGAAACGTGCTGATAAGCTGAAAATCAAGTATTGTTATCTGGGAGTAAAGGATAAGGTGGCACAGGCAAGGGAACTTTGTCGCGAACTGGGCATTTCATTGGATGAAGTGGCTTTCATTGGCGATGATTTGAATGACTTGCCGTTGCTGCGTCTGGTAGGTTACAGCGCTTCTCCTGCCAATACGCCCGGATATGTAAAACGCGAGGTGAAGTACGTGACGGCTGCGCATGGCGGCTACGGCGCTTTCCGCGAGTTTGTGGAGAAGCTGCTGGAAGATAACGGAGTGCTGGAAGACACCGTCAGTAAGTTTCTGTGAGCTACTGCATCCTTAGCTTTAGCAGCAGGAGGAAGCGTTGTATGGTGTAGTCCCTTGATGTGTTGAGGGTTTCGGTCCATTCAAAGAGACCTTGCTTCTCTCTTCCTTTTTGGCTGTCGGCGGAACAGGCATCTCCGCGATGCAGGGTCTTGTAGAGATATTGTGCGTATGAACGGTTGTAATAGTGATTAATCTGTATTTCGGATTCTCCTTTCCGGGGCGACCGCATAATCCAATAGTGTATAAACTTTTTAAACTCGTTGACAGGGAGTATCGTTGTCTTTATCCCTAAGAAACGTACGTCGGGATAGAACATGTGGCACTCAAACCTGTGGAAAGTATAGCTGGTGTTGACAAAGGACTTGCCGGAGTTCACCGGATGCGGCCAGCAAGCTGTATATTGCTCTATCACCAGTTGGCTGTCGTCATGTTGCAGCCTGCCCGATGTACCGAACTGTTTCCAGTTCACATAGACGGTGGGATACTTGTCGTATTTCTGTATCCAGTTCCGTATGTTTTGTTCCCGGCGCAGGCAAATGAATTCATCCAAATCAATGTAGGCTATCCAGCGTGTCTCGTCTTTTGCTTTTTGGAAACAATCTTTGTAGGCCGGCAGTTGGCCGAATTGTACGGGCCATTCCGTCAGGGTGACTTGTCCTTTCTCTATATAGGGAGCAAGGATGTCCTGATAATTGTCCTCCGAAAAATTGTTGTACAGATAGAAATGTTCTACGCCTATCAGCAGATGGTACTCCAGCCATTCTTTCAGGAAAACACTCTCATTCTTGAATATGGCGCAGACGGCTACGGTGTATTTCTTTTGCTGTTTTCCGGTTTTCTTCTGCATATTGAGGCAGAGAAAGGACATCGCATATCTGATGTATCTGATAAACGTCCAAAACAGCGTTCTTTTATTTGTTTCTACATGAGTGATGTATTCCATGATGTTTTTCTTCTTATTTGCTTTCCCTTTTCAGGATATATCTGATGGACTCCTTAAAAATAACCGATTTTCCTGCCCACATGATGGTTGCATAAAGCAGGACGGCAAGTGCCGTTTTGCATGCGAGGGACATGTAGGGGTTGGTAATGTTTTGGGTCAACACGTAAGTCACCGTTGTTGTTGCGATTGCTGCCATGAGGAATGGCAACAGGTCTTTCAGCATCTCGGAATATTGGAGTCCGATGCTTTTTCGTGCAAAGGCGTTCCATATTCCCAGCCACATGACATTGATTGTCGTAAAGGTGGCCAGCATGGCGAAGATGCCGTAGCGGCTCATGAATATGAGGGCCAATATCTGGAGAATGCCGAGTGCAACCGTATTCCACATGTAAACTTGGGACTGTCCCCGGCTGATAATCATGTTCGAATATAGGCTGTTGATAGGGATAACGGCTCCCCAAACGCATAGCAGCTGAAGGATGCGTACGCTGGCCTGCCATTTGTCGGTTATGGTGATCGTAATGAGTTCAGGAGCTATCAATGCCAGTCCCAGCATGGCGGGGAAGGATATGAATGAGACAAAGCGCAGCATTTTCCTGAAAACATTCTTTTGCCTCTCCACTTCGGACGATACCTGTATCAGTACGGGCTGGGCAACGTTGGTCACCATGCTTGTCACAAGCGAACTTCCCATCATCATCCATTTGTTTCCTTGGGTGTAGTAGCCCACTTGCCGGGAAGTATAGTATTTTCCCATCAATACGGTCAGTATGTTCTGGTTGATTTGGTTGAAGATGTTGGTAAAGGCAATTTTGATGCTGAATGGCAGCATTTCTTTCAGGGGGGCGGCACTGAACTGGAGTGTCGGCTTCCAAGGTGACTTGTACCATAGCATGCTTACCATCAGCAGCATGTAACTGACCTGCTGTGTGGCTATCGCCCAATATGCCATTCCGCAATATGCCATTGCCAAGCCTATGCATCCCGAGCAGAACAAGGCAATCAGATTGATGTGTATCTTCTCTTTGATCATCAGCCGTTTGGTGAAGATGGCCCCATGCACAGTACCTGTACAACCTATCAGAAAGCCCAGAAACATGAAACGGGAAAGAGGGGCCAGTTCGGGAATCCCATAGAAACCGGCGATGAACGGAGCGCTGAGAAAGAGCAAGATATACAGGCAAAATCCGGCGCTTAGGCTGAACCAAAAGACAGCGTTGCAGTCTTCTTGGGTTATCTTCTCCTTATTGATGAGGGCTGCGCCGAATCCACCTTCTTGAATGACGCTTGAAATGGCCGAGAAGATTGCAAGCATGCCAATCATCCCGTAGTCCGAAGCATCAAGAAGTCGCGCAAGGAAAATCCCGAAGAACAGATTGAAAAGTTGCTGCAGCCCGTTGCCTACGCCTCCCCAAAACAATCCTTTAGCGGTTTTTGCTTTTAATGACGACTCCTTCATGCTACATGACCGGAAATTAGTGCAAACCTTTTATTTCACTTCACTGCCCGGCTTCACTTCGCGCAGCAGTGAGGTGACGGCCAATGCACCGTCATAGTTTTCGGCGGAAAGTATCATGCCTTCGCTCACCAGCCCGTTTTTGAATTGGCGGGGAGCGAGGTTGGCAATGAACAGCACTTGCTTGCCTACCAGCTCTTCCGGTTGATAGTGTTGTGCGATGCCGCTGACGATGGTGCGGTTTTCCAGTCCGTCGGCTATCTTGAACTTCAATAGCTTTTTCATTTTGGGTACGGCCTCACATTCCAATACGGTTCCTACGCGAATATCCAGTTTCTCAAAATCTTCGAATGAGATAACGGACTTGATAGGATTGGCCTTGTAGCCGGCGGCCTCATTGGCTTTCTTGGTAGCGAGCAGTTTGTCCACCTGCGCTTGGATAACGTCGTCCTCGATCTTTTCAAACAGAAGTTCGGGCGCTGCCAGTTGATGTCCGGCGGGAAGCAGGTCGGTGTGTCCCAGTTCTGCCCAGTCGAAACTGTCCATGTTCAGCATTTTGCGAAGTTTTTCACTACTGAAGGGCAGGAACGGCTCGAAAGCAATGGCAAGGTTGGCAACCAACTGTAAGGAAATGTTCAGAATGGTGGCTACACGTGACATATCTGTTTTGGCAAGTTTCCAGGGTTCGGTATCTGCCAGGTATTTGTTGCCGATGCGTGCCAGGTTCATGGCTTCTTTCTGTGCGTCGCGGAATTTGAATACGTCGAGCAGTTTTTCCACTTCTGCTTTCACATCGGCGAACTCTTTAAGGGTTTCCTTGTCATAGTCGGTTAATTCGCCTGCTGCGGGTACTGTACCGTCGAAGTATTTCTTGGTGAGTTGCAAGGCGCGGTTCACGAAGTTGCCGTATACGGCTACCAGCTCGTTGTTGTTGCGTGCCTGAAAATCTTTCCAAGTGAAGTCGTTGTCCTTAGTCTCCGGAGCGTTGGCTGTAAGCACATAGCGCAACACATCCTGTTTGCCGGGAAAGTCCGCCAGATATTCGTGCAGCCACACCGCCCAGTTGCGGGAAGTGGAAATCTTGTCGCCTTCCAAGTTCAGGAACTCATTGCTGGGCACGTTATCAGGAAGGATATAGCTGCCTTCCGCTTTCAGCATAGCAGGGAATACGATGCAGTGGAACACGATATTGTCCTTTCCGATGAAGTGAACCAGACGTGTCTCCGGATCTTTCCACCATTTTTCCCACGAGTCGGGAAGCAACTCTTTCGTATTGCTGATGTAGCCGATAGGGGCGTCGAACCATACGTAAAGCACTTTGCCCTCGGCACCTTCCACCGGAACGGGGATACCCCAGTCGAGGTCGCGGCTTACGGCACGCGGTTGCAGTCCCATGTCGAGCCAGCTTTTACATTGGCCGTATACATTGGGACGCCATTCTTTGTGGTCATCCAATATCCATTGGCGGAGCCATGCCTCATGCTTGTCGAGTGGCAGGTACCAGTGCTTGGTTTCGCGCATTACGGGCTGGCTGCCGCTGATGGCGCTTTTAGGATTAATCAGGTCGGTAGGGCTGAGGCTCGTACCGCACTTTTCGCATTGGTCGCCATAAGCGCCTTCGGCATGGCAGTGGGGGCACTCGCCGGTGATGTAGCGGTCGGCAA